>Ga0065721_10048706_pt1 | contig 123835 bp, 118 predicted proteins | sample Mesricmetagenome_FD_59108 | JGI IMG/M metagenome (GOLD analysis project Ga0065721, IMG submission 59108) | Mesophilic microbial community from rice straw/compost enrichment Sample: eDNA_1 v2 (version 2) | ecosystem: Engineered > Solid waste > Grass > Composting > Bioreactor | place: USA...
GATTTTCTTTTCGGGAATGATTCGATTCTTTGGTAAGGGCATGAGGCAACCTCCGTCAAAGTGTCTCTTAATACTTCGACAGAGGATTAGGAAATCCTTGTTAGTTAATTGGTCAGTCGTAGTTTTTTTTGCGCGCGTTATCGTCAAGATTCGTTGCCGCCGTCCATCGTTGGCGATAATGATACAAGATATGATGTCAAAAGAAACCGAAATAAGTCGCAACTTTTCCCAGCCTCATTCGTCTAATGAAATGTTGGCTTTGCGGACGAGCCCGGCGGCTTGACCGGCAAAGCAAAAGAGACAGAGGAGTTGTTGGAATGGAGAGGCATCGCAGAACTTACGCGAAACGGGCAGCCGTATTGCTGGTCACCGCCATGCTGCTGACGAGCGGAGGCCAGGCCTATGCGGCCGTACAGGAAACGCCGATAACATCGGGAACGTCGCACGTGATTTTGTATTTGAATCAGTCCCAGGCGTTCGTCAACGGCCAGGAATTTACGCTGGAAGCACCCGCAACGGTTAAAGGCGGCAAAACGTTTGTGCCCTTGAAATTTCTGGGGGACTCGTTCGGCATTAAGGTGACCTGGCAGAAGGAAACGAATACGACAGTCGTGTCGGCACCCGGCACTGAAATATTGATCGATCTCAAAAACAAGCAAGTTTGGCTGAACGGACTGGAGCACAATTTCGACGATGTCGTCATGATTGTAAACGGCAAAACGATGCTGAAGCTGAGCCTGGTATCGGATTACCTGGGAGCCACCTATACCTACAACAGCGCCTTGAGGCGCGTAGACGTGCTGTACGTAAGGAAGCCCGCGGGCGTGTACGACCCGGTGAAGGACAATTCGCTGCCGGTCGCCAAATTCGGCCTAAACAAATCGACGTATCGGATCGGCGAGCCGATCAAATATATCAATCTCAGCTACGATCCGGACGGAGACGGCATCAAGCTGGAATGGGAAGGCAACGAGCCGGCGTTTTTTAAAGCGGGCACCTATCCGGTCACGCTGACGGTCGTCGACAAGCACGGCAACCGTTCCCATCCTTATACGCGGAACATTGTCGTCGAAGACAGCGTCTTTTTGACCAGACAGGAATTCCCGGTTTATACGACGCCTGCCGGCGGGTTGATCTCGACCGATTGGTCGACGCTGCAACGGTATTATACGAACATCCCGTCCATGCCCAAGACGATAACGGTGGACGATTCCCGGACGCTGCTGATGAGCGACAGCCCGGAAACGTTCAAAGAAGTCGGCATTTTGTACGAGGATACGATTAACGGATTGGGCCGTTTGTACGCGGACCACTTTAACGGCACGGGCGAGAAGGTCGGTTTCGCCATTCTGGCGACCAACGAGTCGGACATGCCCGTCAAAGTCAAAACGACGAACAAGGGCGAGGTTTATCCTTCCATTTACGCCAACCTGATCGGCAGCGAGGCGACGATCGATTTTCTGTTGAACGACGAGCTCGAAGAAACGGTCGAAATTCCGCCTGGCGCGACATACATTTATAAGCAGTTTCCCGATTTTTACCCGAATCAGGGCGTCAACCTGATTTATGACGTGGAGACGGACGGACCGGTCAAGTTTACGTTCGCGGCCGACAAGACGGTATCCCCGGCGATGACGGCGCTCCCCAAGCTGCCGTTCAGCGGCCATATTCGGGGTACCTTCCAGGCGGCCGGCTTCGATTGGCAGCTCGACCTGAGCAAGGAAGCCGTACGCGAGCCGATGAAGCTCGTACTGGGCGAAGGGGTGGAAGATCCTTTCGTGAAAGGTTACGATCCGCTGCGGGGCGAAGAGACGTTCCTGAAGAGCAATTACGGCACCGTGTACCGCTTCCATTCCGAAAATCCGGGCAAAATGGCGATCATGCTCGTGTCGAGAGCGGGAACGTTCAAAGGGCCGTTCAAAATTAACGGAGAGATCGTAAAAGCTCCATCCGGGGGTACGCTTACCGCTTTTGACGGCATGGTCATGCTGCACAGAACGAAGGGGACGGAGAAGGAGCTGGTCATCGAATACAGCCCGCCGGCGAACTCGTCGTTCCCGATCAACCTGATCTTCTATCCGCTGGACGAGCGGGCCGAATAAACGGCTTCTATTCATTCAGGCATTCCATGCTTCCGACAGGAAGCCGGGAATGCCTGCCTTCGGTTAAGGAAGTATCGCAAGCGGGACGGATTTGCGGTTATAATTGAAAGGATTCCTCGTTCAAAACGATGAACTGCGCGGTTTTGCCGAATTACTTTGAACGCTGTTTCGTTTAAGGCCATGCAGTTTGGCATAGCCGGTTATATAAAAATAGTAGACGGGAGATGAAACGTGTGGAACCGGATCGGTTGACGGCGGCGCAAAAACGAAAGGTGATGGCGATCATGGCTGCCGTCGTGATCGTCCTAGCCGGACTGTTGGCGCTGCTGTTCGCGGCCATCGAGCGTAAGGACGCCGGCAAAGCCGGCAAACCGGCAGTGGATGGGGCGCAAGCGTACGCCTATACATACGCCGAAGCTTCAAACGGCATGAAGCTGCACGTTCTGATGAGCCAGCCTTCCAATTTGACGCTGGAAGTGATCAACGGCAACGTAACGCGCAGCGGCAAGACGGGCGTCAACGGAGGTTTCTTTTATGCCGAAGGGCTGATCAGCCTGGCGGTCGTCAACGGCCAAGCGGTGAACGGGCCGAACGAGTCTTACGGCAGCGGCTACGAAAATATGAAATACAAAAGAGGTACGCTCGTCTGGGACGCAGCTTCTGATTCGCTGAGCGTTCAGGTGGCCGGCTCCGCGTCCGAACTGCAGGTAACGGATGCCGGCCGGTTCTGGGCGCAAGGCGGGATCAGCATGAGCCTCGGCGATGAGGAGGGCTGGAGAACGCAAGCCGCGGCGGAAAACGCTCCGTTTCCCGACGACCTTCGGCTGCGGTCGGGCGCCGTATATGACGACAGGGGACAAGTTTATCTGGTCGTCAGCGAAAACGAAGGGACGCTGGAGCAGTTCCGCAGCGCCGTCGCAGAGACGGTCGGGCAAGGACGGCTGCTGGACGGCATCTTTTTGGACGGGGACGGCTCCTCGCAATTGCTGAGCAAGGAAGCGGCGCTGGCGGGGGACAACCGTTCCGTCGTGCAAATGATACGCATCATGAAATAACAGGAGAGGACCGAAACGATGAAACGACTGCCCATCGACGAAGCGCTTCCGGAGCTGCTCGGCGCGCTGCGGCACGGAAGAAACGCCGTGCTTGTCGCCGAGCCGGGAGCGGGCAAGACGACGCGGGTGCCGCTGGCGCTGCTGGATGAGCCGTGGCTGAAAGGCCGCAGCGTTATTATGCTGGAGCCGCGCCGGCTCGCAGCCCGGTCGGCGGCCGGTTATATGGCCTCCGAGCTCGGAGAAACGGCCGGCGGGACGGTCGGTTACCGGGTGCGGCAAGACTCCCGCGTATCCGCCGCCACTCGCATCGAAGTGGTGACCGAGGGCGTGCTGACCCGGATGCTGCAGGAAGACCCCGCGCTGGAGAAAGCGGGCGCCGTTATTTTCGACGAGTTCCACGAACGGCATCTGCAGGGCGACCTGGGCCTTGCGCTGTGCTTGCAATCGCAAGCGCTGCTTCGCGACGATATGCGCTTGCTCGTCATGTCCGCCACGCTGGACGCCGCCGCCGCGTCGGAGCTGATGGGCGGCGCGCCGCTCGTGCGGTGCGCCGGCCGGGACTATCCGGTGGAGACGATCTATGCCGCCGCCGCCTCGCCAGAACCGCTTGAAGCCAGACTTGGACGGACGGTGCTGGAAGCGCTCAGGCGGCATGAAGGCGACGTTCTGGCGTTTCTGCCGGGCGCCCCGGAAATTCGCCGCGCGGCCCGCTGGCTGACGGAGGCGGGGCTGCCCGGCGGCGTTCGGATTGCGGAGCTGCACGGCGGCTTATCGCTGGATCGGCAGGCCGAGGCGGTCGCCCCGTGCGTTCCGGGTGAACGCAAGGTCGTGCTTGCGACCTCGATCGCAGAATCCAGCTTGACGGTGGAAGGCGTGCGCATCGTCGTGGACAGCGGCCTGATGCGCGTGCCGAGGTTCTCGCCGCGCACCGGCATGAGCCGGCTGGAGACGGTGCGCGTATCCAGGGCGTCGGCCGATCAGCGGCGCGGCCGCGCCGGACGGACGTCTCCGGGCGTCTGCTTCCGGCTGTGGACGGAAGCGGAGGATGCGGGGCTGGAAGCGTTCGGCAAACCCGAAATTGCGGAAGCCGATCTTGCCCCGCTGGCGCTGGAGCTTGCCTTGTGGGGCGCGTCCGATCCGGCGGAGCTGGAATGGCTGACGCCACCGCCTCAGGCGGCATACGAAAGGGCGCTCGAATTATTGAAGCGTCTTGGCGCGATGGATGAAGACGGGCGTCCGACGGACGCGGGGCAGTTCATCGCGAGGCTCGGCATTCATCCGCGACTTGGCGCCATGATTCGTACGGCCGCTGAGTACGGCGAAGCAAGCTTGCGCACAGCTTGCGAGCTGGCGGCGCTGCTGAGCGAAAGAGACTTGCTTCCGCAGGAGCGCAGCCCGGATCTCGCGCTCCGCCAGGCGGCGCTGCAACGAGCGGAGCGGCATGACGCCGCCGCTCAGCGGATCAAGACGCAAGCCGGGCAGTGGCTGCGGCTGGCGTCGGCGATGGAGCGGCGCGCGGATGCCGGGGAAGACGGCGCCTCCGAAGTGCGCAACGACCGGCCCCGCGCAACGATTTCGGCCGGCGCGCTGCTGGCGGCGGCCTTTCCGGACCGCGTCGCCCAGAGACGGCCCGACGGTCGATACGTCCTGGCCAACGGAAGAGGCGCGCTGCTGCAGGGCGACGAGCTGCTCGCCCGCTCGCCATATTTGACGGTTTGCGAGATTGACGACGCCGGTGCGGACGGGAAAATTCGGCTGGCCGCTTCGCTTGATGCGGAAGAGCTGATGCGTCATCTCGCTTCTTATATAAAAGAAGAGGAAACCGTGGAGTGGGACGACGACGCGCGCGCCGTAAGAGCCCGGAAGCGGCTGCTGCTCGGCGCGATTACGCTGAAGGAGCAGCCTATGGCGCAGCCGGACGAGGAACGGACGGCGAGGGCGCTGCTCGGCGCTATCCGCCGCAACGGTCTCGGCATGCTGCCGATGGGCAAATCCGCGGCAAGCTTGCTGGCCCGGATGCGGACGATGTTCCACAGCGGAGCGGAAGGCTGGCCGGATGTGTCGGAGGAAGGCTTGCTGGCCAGACTCGAGAGCTGGCTGCTTCCGCATGTGTACGGCATCCGCAAGGAAACGGAGCTTCAGAAGCTTTCCATGGACGCCGTACTCGGGAGCATGCTGTCCTGGGAGCAAAGCCGCGAGCTGGACGAGCACGCTCCGACCCATTGGACGGCGCCCAGCGGCTCGAAAATTCCGATCGATTACAGCGATCCCGCTGCTCCGATTCTTTCCGTCCGGCTCCAGGAGCTGTTCGGCCTGAAGGAAACGCCGAAGGTAGGACGCGGCAAGCTTCCGCTGACGCTTCATCTGCTGTCTCCCGCCCATCGTCCGGTGCAGGTTACCCGTGATCTCGTCAGTTTTTGGGAAAAAACTTATTTCGAAGTGAAAAAAGACTTGAAAGGCCGTTATCCGAAACATTACTGGCCGGACGACCCGTATGCAGCTCAGCCGACGAACCGGGCCAAGCCCCGGCCCCGCGGCTGAGCCGGTCCCGCGCCGTACATTCGCGTAAGCGGACGAGTAGAACGAGAGGAGGCGGCAATATGTACGAATATGCCTTATACGCCTTGCTGATTTATTTGACGATCGTCAATATCATCGCCTTTGCCATGATGGGGACGGACAAACGGAACGCCAAGCTGAAGAGGAGACGCATCCCGGAGAAACGGATGTTTCTGACGGGAGCCGCCGGCGGCGCCTTCGGCATCTGGTGCGGCATGAAAGCGTGGCGTCACAAAACGCAGCACCGCTCCTTTGTCGTCGGCATCCCGTTTTTGCTGGCCTTGAATCTGGTCGTCCTGCTGACCGCCGGGGGATGGCTGGCCATACAAGCGTTTGATTTTCCCGCATAGTTTCCAGGACGCCCATATCGCCGTCATCCCGGCAACCGGGTTGCGCGCGAGAGGTCCGGCATGATATAGTTAGAATCCGTTTGCCTGAGGGCGAATGAAGTAGATGCGAACCGAGCTGAGCTGCCGTTAACGGGGCTCGGCCGTTTACGCTTGGGAGGTAACTGACATGAACGCTCAAAGTGCCTATCAAGAAGAACAGCGGCGCCTTGCGGAGTCGCTGCGCGAAATCGAGGAGCAGCTGCGGTCGATCGGCCCGCGCTATACGGGCAACGACTTTACCGAACAGATGCTGGATTTGCAAAAGGAAGAACGGAAAAAAAGGCTGGAAATCGCACGGAAAGAACCGTATTTCGGCCGGCTCGACTTTCAGGAGCTTGAGAGCGGTTCCGCCGGGGACGCTCCCGTCAAGCCGCTTTATATCGGCAAAGCCGGAGTCGCCGACAAAAACGGGAAGGAGCTGCTCGTTATCGACTGGCGGGCGCCGGCGGCCAGCCTGTTCTATTCTTTTACGGGCGGCGCCGGTCCCGCTTCCTACGATTCTCCCGGCGGCGAAGTGTCGGGAAATGTATTTTTGAAGCGCAACTTTATGATTCGCGGCGGCGATATGCTACGGATGGTCGACAGTTATACGCGCGGCAGCGAAGAAGGAGCGGCGGCGACGGACGAGTTTTTGCTCTACAGGCTCGGCGAAACGAAAGACAACAAGCTGAGGGATATCGTCTCGACGATTCAGAGCGAGCAGGATCGGATTATTCGCGCGGAACGCGGTAAAGCGCTCTTTATACAGGGGGTTGCGGGAAGCGGAAAGACGACGGTGGCGCTGCATCGGCTCGCTTTTCTTATTTATCAGTACGCCCACCGGATGCGGGCGGACCGGATGATCATTTTTGCGCCGAACCGGATGTTTCTGGACTATATATCGGGGGTGCTCCCCGAGCTCGGCGTCGGCGACATCGGCCAAACGACCTTCGCGGATTGGGCGATGGAGCTGCTCGAGCATGCCGTTGCGCCGGAAGATCCGTCGGAGTCGCTGGCCTACTGGTTTGAGCAGCGAAGATCGGAAGAAGAGTGGAGAGACGCGCCCGGCCGCTGGAAAGGCAGCCTGGCATGCAAGGCCGCGATCGACGGGCGCATCGCCGAGTTGATGGACGGAATCGTGCCGAAGGAGCCGTACTGCCCGCTGGACGGCTTGATATTGCCGCCGGAGCAGATGAGAGAATGGTTCGAGACCGATTACGGCGACGAACCGGCGATGGTGAAGCGGGAACGGCTGGCGAGCCGCATCCGAAGATGGCACGAGTCCGCTTTGAAGCAAGCAGGCGTAACCGACAAAGGCAAACTGAAATCGGCCAAAAGCAAGCTGCAGGCGCTGCTGAAAAAGATGCCCTCCTATACGGCGGTTCAGTTGTACCGAGCGCTGTTTGCCGGCAAAACGGCGGTGCCCGGCTTACCGAAATCCGCGGCCAAGTCTACGGCGGAGCGGCTGGGCCGGGGCGTCGCCGCCGCGGAGGATCTGGCGGCTCTTGTTTATATTCAACTGAAGCTGTACGGGCTCCGCACCTCTCCGTTCGACCATATCGTCATCGATGAGGCGCAGGACTATTCGCCGCTTCAGCTCGAAGCTCTTAAGCTGTGCCAAAGGACGGTTTCCATGACGGTGCTGGGAGACTTGCAGCAAGGCATCCACGGTTATGCAGGAATAACGAGCTGGGAGGAGCTGACGGAGTTGTTCCGGGCAGAAGAAACCGGCTATTTCGAGTTGAACCGCAGCTACCGCTCGACGATGGAAATTATCGAATATGCCAATCGGGTGCTCGAAGGAATGCCCGGCGGCGTCAAACCTGCCGTTCCGGTATTCCGCAGCGGCGACCCGGTCGCCGAAACGCAGGTCGACGGCGGCCGCTGGCTGCCGGCTGTCATTTCCGCGCTGAAAGAATGGCAGCAAGCCGGAACGTACGAGACGATTGCGGTGATCGGCCGGACGGCCGAGGAGTGCGGCACCATTTACAGCGCGCTGCGGCAGCACGGGTTGGAGGCGTCCCTCGTGCAGAGCAAGCAGCCGGCATACGGCGGCGGGATGAGCGTCGTGCCGGTCTATTTGTCCAAAGGGCTCGAGTTCGATGCGGTTCTGATCGCGGATGCCGGAGAAGAAGCTTACGGCGTTCAGGACGCCAAGCTGCTGTATGTCGGCTGCACGCGGGCGCTCCATAAGCTTGCGCTGCTCTATCGGGGCAAGCTGACGCCTTTGCTTCGAAGAGACGATAGATAGACTGTGCCAAATCCTAACGCAAACCTTGATCAACCGTTGATCAGTAACCGCAGGGCAGCGCGCCTTCGGCGTCGTCTACGAATTGGAGCGCTTCCGCTGCAAGGCCGATGACCGGATCGGCACGGATATGGTATTGTAGATGGATCGATTGAATCAAAAAGATAGATTTCGCGAAATGGGAGAACGGCAAACGATGGATTTGACGATGCAGTTTTTATCGTTTTTTGTCATCCGGACGGAGGAAGAAGGGTCGGGCGGCGGCAAAAGGTTCAAGCATTACCAGACGCTCGACGGTCACGATTACGAGAACAGCGAGCTGAAGCGGTTTCTGGACGAGGAATTCGTCCGTATTCTGAAACGAAAAGCCGAGCGCAATCCGAATACGGACAACGCTCCGACGAAAATCGGCCGGTTTATGGTCGAGCCGGGTTACGAGTTGGGCAGCAACGGCAACTACAACTTATTTCAGCGGCTGCGGGACGCGGATACGAAGGAACGGTTTATCGGCATCGCCGACGAGCTGGTCCGCATTTATATGGATACGAGCGCGGTCAGGGGCGGAGCGCTCATCATCGCCCGTTCGAAACTGAACGCATACTTCGACGAGCCGTTCCTCTTTGTGCTGAAATGCGATTTCGAACCGAAAATCGCGCGCGTCTCCGACGAGAAAAATCTCATTTCCCACGTGGAGATGGCGATCAGCGCGCGCGGCATCAAATCGATTCAATATCCGCATATGCCGGAAACCGGAGTGCTGGAGCATTGGGAGCTGAAAATTCACCAGGCTTCCCATGCGCGGTATTTCGAAGACTTCTTAAAGTACGTAAGCTACGAAAAGCCGCTGCCGCAGGTGATGGGCGAGCAGGTCGTCGAGATGGTGCAGCAGTTCGTGGCCGACAAATGGCAGGATGCGACGGGCCCGGAGCGCAGCGAAGAAGAAAACGCCATCGAAGTATGGGCGGCGAGCGAAAAGCGCGAGCTGCAGGAATGGTGGACACAGGAGCAAGTGGCGGCCGCCTCGGCGGCGCTTGTGGAGCAAAAGCCGGAGCTGCCGTTTTCGTTCAAGCTGGACGGGATTGCGGTCAAGGGGCTTCTGTCCGACTTTGGCGTCAAAATTCACTTCGCCAAGCATAACGGACGGTACGTAGCCTTGCTGGAGGGAGACGCCTTTCAATTCGAGAAAGGGATGTCTCCCATCGAGCTGCTGCAGCCGAGCGAGCTTGCCGATCTGTTGCCGCTGATCGGAACTCGGCGGGACTCCGCAGAGGACGGAAGCTTTGCGGCGGATCGGCCGATAGCGCCGTCCGCCGGAGACGAAGACGACGTGCCTTGGTAATCGGGAGCCGCTTACTGCCGAATCCTCCAAATACGCGCGTATGAAGCCCGCCGCCGACGGACAGGATGAAGGAAGCGGAGGCATGACCGCCGCAATCTGGTCCGCGAGGAGACGATTATGGCGCTGCAGTTGTTGTTGTTTGTTGCATTGCTGGCGTTGACCGCCTTTTTTGTGGCGACCGAATTTTCCATTATTCGAGTTCGCCCTAGCAGAGTGAGCCAAATGGTGGCGGAAGGCGCCAAGAACGCCAAAGCGGTCGAGCAAGTGACGACCCATCTGGACGGATACTTGTCCGCCTGCCAGCTCGGCATCACGATCACGGCGCTCGGCCTGGGCTGGCTGGGCGAGCCTACGGTGGAGAAGCTTCTGCATCCGCTGTTCCATGCGCTGCAGCTTGGCGCGGAAATCGAAACCGTATTGGCCTTTCTCATTTCGTTTTTGCTGGTGACGTATTTGCACGTCGTGCTCGGAGAGCTGGCGCCGAAGACGATCGCCATCATCCGGGCGGAACGGGTCAGCCAATTGACGGCTCCGCTGATTATCGTGTTTTACAAGGTGTTGTATCCGTTTATTTGGCTGCTCAACGGGTCTGCCAACCAGCTTGTCCGCCTGCTCGGATTTCGGCCCGCCTCGGAACATGAAGCGCATTCGGAGGACGAGATCCGGATGATCTTGTCGGAAAGCTATGAGAGCGGTCTTATCAATCAGAGCGAGTTCGGCTTCGTCAACCGCATCTTCGAATTCGACGAGAGGCTTGCCCGCGAAATTATGGTTCCCCGCACCGACATGGTATGCCTGTACGTGGACGATTCCCGCGAGGACAACCTCGCCGTGATGCGGCGCGAGCAATATACCCGGTTTCCCGTGGCGAAGGGAGACAAGGACAACATTATCGGCATACTCAATACGAAACGGTTTTTTCTGTACGACAGCGCCGAAGGTCCGGAGTTGAAACGGCTGCTTCAGCCCGCCATGTCGGTGCCCGAGGTGATGCCGATCAACAAGCTGCTCGGCATTATGCAGCTGGAACGGGTACATATGGTCATTTTGCTCGATGAATACGGGGGAACTTCCGGATTGCTGACGATCGAGGATATCGTTGAGGAGATTGTAGGGGATATCCGAGACGAGTTCGACGCCGACGAGGTCAAGGAGATCGAGCGGCTGGAGCAGCGCCATTATATGGTCGACGGCAAAGCGCTTGTGTCCGAAGTGAACGAAATAGCCGGGCTTCGCCTGCCCGTCGACGGCGTCGACACGATCGGAGGCTGGCTGTACCACCGGCAACCCGATTTGGCGGAAGGAGAAGCTTGGCGGTATGACGGGGCGAAATTTATCGTCCGGCAGCGGGACGAGCACCGCATTCGCCAAATCGAAATTTATACGGACAACGAAAATGAAATGAACGAGTACGGACATGCATAAGAATGGAATAGAAGTCGGTGCAAAGCGGGAGTGGGAGTCATGCATGAGTTGATTCAAGCGATCGTCATGGGGATTGTGGAAGGATTGACGGAATTTTTGCCGGTGTCGTCGACCGGACATTTGATCTTGACCGGGCATCTGCTCGGTTTTACGGGAGACAGGGCGAAGACGTTCGAGGTCGTGATTCAGCTGGGAGCGGTGCTGGCCGTGCTTGTTCTATACCGCCAAAGGTTCGCAAGGCTGCTCAATTTTAAATTCGGTCCCGGGAGCGGACTTAATGCGCTGCACATCGCGCTGGCGATGCTGCCGGCGGGCGTTGCCGCGGTCTTGCTGCACAGCTTCATCAAGACGTATTTGTTCGGACCGCAGACGGTGCTGATCGGACTAGTTCTGGGCGGCATCCTGATGATCGCGGCCGACCGCTCCAAACGGACGGTGACGGCGGAGGAGCTGGACGACATCACCTACAAACAGGCGTTTCTGATCGGATGCTTCCAGCTGTTGTCGCTGTGGCCGGGCTTCTCGCGTTCGGGCTCGACGATATCGGGCGGCATGCTGTCCGGAACGAGTCAGAAGGCGGCGGCGGAATTTACGTTTATCGTGTCCGTACCGATCATGGCGGGCGCCAGCGCCGTCGATCTGCTGGGGAGCCGGGAATTTTTGACGATGGGCGATTTGCCGCTGTTTCTGGTCGGATTGCTCGCTTCCTTCACGGTCGGCATGCTTGCGGTCGTTACGTTTATCAACATGATGAAGAAGCTGCGGCTCTCCTGGTTCGCGTATTACCGCTTTGGTCTGGCGGCGATTTTTGCACTCATTATTTTATAACAAGTCAAAACGGCTATGGACAAGCGGAGACGTCCATAGCCGTTTTGCATGATGGGAACCCGGAATTTCCGTTATAGCTGCCGAGCTTACGCCGCTTCGTTGGCGAGCAGCTTCCGGTCCAGCACAAAAGGGCCGAACGGCAAAAAAGCGGCCGCAAACGCGGCAATAACTTTCCAAATGTTCCATCGGTGCACAATCCAGACATGGATGACAGCCAGCATGTAAAGGACAAACAGAACGCCGTGCAGGCTGCCGACGATCGATACCGCTTCGGGAATGTCGGCCCAATACTTCAGCGGCATGGCGATGAGAAGCAGGACGAGAAACGACAAGCCTTCGTAAAGGCCGATAAAGCGAAGCCGGCCCAAGGGCGATTTCAACAAGACGTTAACCCCCATCTTCGTATAAGTTTAGTGAGCGAGGAGATACTTCCGGCCCAAACAGTAGTACGATATTGGAGGCGGCATGTTCCGCTTGTAACCGATCGTTCACAATTTCCTTGCGATGATTGCGAATACCTAGCATATTCTGACCGATATGGGAAACGATAAAAATAAAAAAGGTCAGGTGTGCGCCATGACGAACAACGACAACTTGAAACATACGCTTTCCTATCTCCATTCGGAGCTGAACCGTCTCGAATCGATGGCCGGCACGCTTTCCGTCATTGAACGCGAGCACTACAACAAGCTGACGAATTACGATCACCGGGAGCTGACGGACATCGCGGTCGAAGAGCAGCATGCCTCCCGCCAGCTCGGCACGATGAAGCAAATGTGCCTGTCGATGGCCGAGAAGGTGGAGAGCATGAAGCAAGCGATCGACGGCGGAGTGTCCGGGGAGCGTGGGGAACGTGCTGAGACTCATTGAAAACATGATACGCTCGGCGGTGAACGAAGCCGTCGATAAAGCGATTACGCGGACGATTCGGGATCAGTACACCGAAAATTTGTTCGAGATGGTTCCTGCAACGCAAAAGGTCGGGCTGACCAATCTGATGGAAATCGCGATGAGAGCGAATCATGGAACGCCCGTGCCGCGTCCGCTCGGCAGTCCGATGCATCTGTCGCCGTGGGACAAGCTGCTGTTCAATCCCGTCCACCTGTTTCGCATGCCGGTTCCGGAAAACGTCGGCATCCAAACGTCCGTTACGATCGGCCGCAAGGCCCGCAAGCCGTTGACGATTTCGATTCCGATCATGATTGCGGCGATGTCCTTCGGAGGGGCGCTTAGCAAAAGCGCCAAAATTGCGCTCGCCAAAGCGGCTTCCGCCGCCGGCACGGCGACCAATACCGGAGAAGCCGGGCTGATGGAGGAGGAGCGGGAAGCCGCTTCTTTGCTTATCGGTCAGTACAACCGGGGCGGGTGGCTCAATTCTCCGGACAAATACAAGCGGCTGGATGCCATTGAAATTCAGCTGGGGCAAGGGTCGCAAGGCTCTGCGCCGCAACGGACGACCGCCAAAAACATCGGGGAAGATTACAGGGAAGTGTTCGAATTGCAGCCGGGCGAGGCTGCCGTCATTCATTCGCGGCTTCCCGGAGTCAACGACAAGGACGACTTCGTCAAGCTTGTGAGGCGTCTGCAGGACGAGACGGGCGTTCCGGTCGGCTTAAAGATCGCGGCCACGCATCATTTGGAGAAAGAACTGCAGATCGCGCTCGAGGCGGAAGTCGATTTCGTTACCGTCGACGGCGCCGAAGGCGGCACGCACGGCGGAGCGCCGACGCTGCAGGACGATGTAGGTCTTCCGACGCTGTTTGCGGTGTCCAGGGCAAGAGATTTCTTGGCGGGCAAGAGAGCAATCGGAGACGTCAGTCTGATCGCGACGGGCGGCCTCATTACGCCCGGCCACATGCTGAAAGCGATGGCGCTAGGAGCGGATTGCGTTTATATCGGAACATCGGCCCTAATGGCGCTGGCAAGCGAGCAGATGATCAAGGCCGTACCGTTCGAGCCGCCGACGAGCCTGGTCGTCTATACCGGAAAGATGACCGATCAGCTCGATATCGATCAAGCGTCTTTGAATCTCGCCCGGTATTTGAACGCTTGCGTGCTGGAAATGGAGCTGACCGCCATATCTCTCGGGAAGACCGCGTTGTCGGACATCACAAAATCCGACCTGTGCGCGATCGATCCGTTCGTGGCCAAGGCGACGGGCCTTGAGCTCGGGTATATGGCGTCATCCGAACAGGAGCGATTTTTTCGGGAAACCGAAACGTTGTTCGCCCCTCCGGCGGAGAACGTTCAGACGCAAGAAACGACAAGCGATTTGATTCATTGAAGATCGTCGCATCGAATCGGGACAGCACAAGAAAGAAGCCGCTAAGGAAGGGCGGTAAGCCGCCTTTCGTGCCGCTTCTTTTTTTGACTTCTTCTCGCTTAAAGTGCAGATTTATGAAACTTAATGCCGCTTCTAACCGTCTAATTTGATGGGTCTTTATCGATCTGACAGACGGGGGGATTCGGCTTGAAAAAAAAGAAATGGCTGATGATGACGATTGCCGCGTCGCTGCTGTTCGGCTCCATTGCTCTGGAACCCGAACGGGCAAGCGCTTGCAGCTGCGCGGTCAACGAGAGCGTAGCGGAAGAGCGCAACCGCAGTGACGCCGTCTTCGAAGGTACCGTCATCGGGCGCAAACAAACGAAAAAACTGTTTAATCGGTCGTCCGCCGATCCGGTCGCCTGGACGTTTCAAGTGCACGAAGTGTGGAAAGGCGGCGTCGTTCCCGAGATTACGGTACAGTCCGCGATGTCCGGCGCAAGCTGCGGATTCGAGTTCGAGCAAGGACGCACCTATCTTGTCTATGCCCGCGATACGGGAGAAGGCCGCCTGGATGTCAGCTTATGCAGCAGGACGGCTTTGTCGATCGACGCCGCCGAAGACAAAGCCGAGCTGGGCGCGGGCTCGGTGCCTCCCCAGCCGGAATCCGGCCAAACCGGCAGCCGCGGCGGCATAGGGGGATGGATAGCGCCCGCTCTGCTGCTTGCTGCTGCAGCCGTTGCGGCGGCCGCGATGGCGAAGAGGAGACGAAACCGCACGGAAGCTAAATGAGAAACACGGCCACGACCGTCGTCACGGCGAGCCCGATCAGAACCGGCTTCAAATTGTGCCTGGCCAATTCGAACGGGCTGACGCCGCATATGGCGGCGGCGGGAATGAGCGCCCAGGGGACAAGCGTTCCTCCGCCGACCCATATGCCGGCCACCTGGCCGAGCGCGGTCAGCGTTGCCGTGCCGTGACCGATCGCTTGACCGAACAGATTGGCAACCGAACCGGCCAGCGATATGCCGGAAAAGCCGGAGCCGTCCAGTCCGGTTATCGCGCCGACGACGGCGAGCGTAACGGCTCCGATGGCGCCGTTCACCGGAACGGCATCGGCCAGCGCAAGGCCGAGATCATTGACGATGCCGGCCGACGTTTCCGGAAGCCGTTCGCCGAACATGGCAAAAAAACCGGAATCGCCGAGATAAAAAAAGGCGGCAATCGGAATGACAGGGCCGAACACGCGGAACCCGAACAAAAAACCTTCAATCAGATAGCCGGTCGCCTTTTCCAACCCCGCCCCGCGATGCGTCAGCATGGTGATCGCCGCCATAATCAGAATGGCGGTGCCTCCGATGAGTGCGGTCGCGTCTCCGCCTTGCAAGTTCAATGCAAACATGACGACGACGTCCAAGGCGAACAGCAGGGGCACGGCGATGGCCAACGCCAGCCTTGCGCGATAGGGCAGCGCTTCCTTCCCTTGTTCTTCATCCATCCCGGACGATTGTGCCGCAGTCGATCCTGCGGATTCGATCAATCCGTCCTCCCATTTGCCGAGACGCTGATCTCTTCGCATCATCCAGTAAGCGGTTACGGTCGTAACGGCGCCCATCACGACGACCAGCGGCACGCTCGCCGCCATCACTTCGCCGACCGGAATGCCGGCCGCATCGGCCGTCAGCTTGGGAGCGCCTTGTATAATATAATCGCCGGACAGCGCAATCCCGTGACCGAACAGATTCATGGCAACCGCCGCGCCCAATGCGGGCAATCCGACGCGAAGCGCCACCGGCAGCAGCACCGCTCCTATCAGGGCGACGGCGGGGGAAGGCCAGAAAAACCAGGAGACGACCATCATAATGATGCCGATTCCCCAGAAGGCCATCGCCGGCGTTCTCAGAAACCAGATAAACGGGGCAATCATCAGCTCATTGATGCCGGTTCGAATCAATATCCGGCTCAGCGCGACGATGACGGAAATGATGAGGATCGTTCCGATCAATTCCTTAATGGCATAAATAAAACTGTTGAAAATGCCGCTCACGGAACCATCGACGGACGAAACGGCAAGCGCTCCGATACATGCAATGCCCGCGATGCAGATCAGAGTCGTATCTCTTCGCATAATCATAAAGCCGATAATGGCCACGACAAAAGCCAGGTACACCCAATGAATGGCCGTAATGTCCAACGGCATGCTCCATCATCCTCTCGCTTGGAGGGCAGCCGGCTTGCAGGCTGCTGTACTGCAGTGTATGCAGTCAAGCCGGCAGGCGTTCGCTTATTCGGCCGCATGCAGCCGGCTTGGTTGCGGGGAGGACGGGCCTGTGCTATTCTACAGAAAAATGACAGTATCCGCCAACCGGCGGGGAAGGAGCTGCGCGCAAATGCAATTGACCATCCTGGATGCTTCGATGTCCTATTCGAAAGAAGACGGTTACGTAGGCAAAGTACAGTTCTCGGTGGAAGGCCATAGGAACCAATACGAAATGACGCTTCACAGCAAGAAAGGTTCGGACTGGGGCTACGGATTGTTTTTTCTGCACGAATCCGGGAAGGAAGAAGATTTGCTGAAGGTAGAGGAACAGCTGGAGGAGGACGACGAACTGTTTTATCAGCTGGTAAAGGCGGCCAAGGATAAGCTTCCGGCACCAACGGCCGAGCGATAACCGGCGGCGGTCCACGCCCGTTCGGCATCGAGCGGACATGCGCCCGAGGTTATAGCGAACGGTCGAGACCGGCATCCCTTTCCTTGCGTTTGGCACGGCGGTAAATGCCGTACCCGAGGACGGCCGCGGTCAACGCCGCCAGCGCCCATAGGCCGTAAGAGGTGATCAGGTCGGCTATTTCCTGCACCTGGTCGCCGACGAACGCGCCCAATACGAAGTAGATCATCGTCCATACGAAAGCGGAAGGATAGGCAAACAACATAAACTTGCCGAACTTCATCCGGTTCATTCCCATCACGTAAGGCGTAGCGTGACGCAGAAACGGCAAACAGATGCTGATGCATATGGCATAACCGCCGTACTTGTCGCTCAGTTCTTCCGAACGGGCGATAAATTGGGCGATATTTTTTTTGCGTTTGAACCAATCGGAAAGCTTGCTGCCGGCGAATCTGCCGATGCTGTACCCGAACGACATGGCCGAGCAGATGCCCAGAAACGTCATGATGAAAGCGGGAACGGGCATGAGAACGCCCGATGCGGAAAGCGCTCCGCCGGTCATGACGACCGCTTCGTTCGGCAGCGGCAATCCGATCAGCCCAAGACAAAGGACGAGAAATAAGGCGGCATAGCCGACTTGTTCGATGATTTGCATAAGTAAATCGTATGCCATGGGGCAATCTTCCTATTCTTAGCCGTTGCTTCGGCGAAATGAGCTTGCATGAAGAGTCAATACAGCTAGCGATAAAACGGGCATGACAACTATAATACGATGGCTGAATCCATAATGTTGCAATTTTAACCAATTTGTAACGATTTTCCGCCATCCTTCGTATACAATGATTTCAAGCGATCTGAGTTTGCGAAGGGCGGATTATACGGTTATGTTAAGTTTTCAATCGAAAGTGGAGTCGCTGAGAAGCTGCGAATCCATTACCTATACCATATGCTTGAATATGTTGCAAGAGGACGGCTTGGCTTGCTCGGCGGCCGAGAAGGTGCTGTGCAAGCTGTTTCAGGATTCCCGCTTCTGGGAGCTGCAGGAGCACGAACGGCGGCCGTATATATTGCGGCAATGCTTTACGATTTGCACCGCTTTGGCCCGTACGGCGAAGCCGTCGATGCAAGCCTCGTCCTGACCGCCTTTGCGGCATCATTCGAAAGGAACGGAAATGGACAGTCAACAACAGTCGAGACGGAAAGTTACGATAGCATTGTTTGTCGCCACGTTTTTGGCCGCGATCGAAGGTACGATCGTCGGCACTGCCATGCCCAGCATTACCGGCGAGCTTCAAGGCATCCGGGAATACAGCTGGGTGATTTCCATTTATTTGCTGGCAACCGTCGTCTCGACGCCGGTGTACGGCAAGCTCTCCGATCTTTACGGCCGCAAGCGCGTTTTTATGGCTGGGGCCGTTATTTTTTTGGCGGGGTCCATGCTGTCCGGCATCGCCCAAAGCATGACCGGGCTGATTGGGTTCAGGGCGCTGCAAGGACTTGGCGCCGGGGCGCTTACGACGATCCCGCATATCATTATAGGCGACATGTATTCGTTCGAACAACGGGCTAAGGTCCAGGGCTGGATGTCCAGCATTTGGGGAATTGCCGGCATATCGGGTCCGCTGCTTGGAGGACTGCTCGTCGATTTCGTCTCGTGGCGGGCTATTTTTTACATGAATCTGCCTTTCGGCATTGCCGCGTTGTATATGCTGGCCGTTTCGATGAAGGAAAAGTCGGAGCGCCCAAAACCGTATATCGACTTTCCGGGCATTGCCGTGTTTGCCCTTGCGATGAGCTGCCTGCTGTATGCCGTGACGCTGCTGGACGGAAGTCATGGCGGACAAGCCGCTCCGTGGAGCGTGTATGTATGGTTTGCCGCTTCCGCCATATTGCTGGCCTTGTTCGGATGGATCGAAAGCCGGTCTCCCGAGCCGATCATTCCGCTCCGCTTATTTAAAATGCGCGTCATCGCGATGTCCAACTTAAGCAGCTTTTTGCTTTGCGTCATCAACGTCGTCGTTATCTTTTATTTGCCGCTGTGGATTCAAGGCGTAACGGGCAAAAGCGCCACATACTCGGGCATTTTTATGATTCCGCTGTCCGTTGGCTGGCCTCTCGGTTCCATCCTGGCGGGCAATTTGATTTCGAAGCTCGGACTGAAAACGATCAATCTGATCGGAGCCGCTTTTTTGCTTGCGGGCAGCTGGGGGTTTGCCTCCATCGACGCCGGAACGCCGTTGTTCGCGCTGCTCGTTTTGACATTTTTGTCCGGTTTGTCTTTCGGCCTTATTTTGACCTCGCTGATGGTCGCCGTCACCTCGGCCGTAGGCTGGCAATCGAGAGGAGCGGCCGTTTCCGGCAACAACTTAATCCGGACGCTTGGACAAACGTTCGGCATCACAATGTTCGGTCTGCTGCTTCATACGGGTTCGGCCGACGCCATCGAACCGGATGTGCTGGAGACCAGCCTGCGCAACATCTTCTCGTGGGCCGCCTGGATTTCGCTGGGCGTTGCATTAATTTCGCTGCTTCTGCCCAAGCTGCGGGAAGAGGAACAGACCGAAGCCCGGGGGAATGCGTCATGACGGCGGAAAGCAGACGATGCGCATGAAGAAGAATCTATGGTTGCAGCTGGAACCGCTGCTTGGGGAATGGCAGATCAAATCCGTAATCGTCCGTCAAGGCAGCTGCGTCACCGACGAATGGCACGCTTCGGGCCGCGATACGCTGGAGCCGATCTATTCCTGCACCAAAAGCGCGTTGTCGGCGCTGTTCGGTTTCGCCCTGCAAGACGGATCGGTTCGGAGCCTGGAGCAGCCGGTATCCGATTTTTTTGCGGGTAAGGCTTTCGCCGACCCTAAGGAAGAAGAACGCTGGAGCGGCATCCGCATTCGTCATCTGCTGACGATGACGCCCGGTTTCGACTGGCCCGATTTCGACAAGCCTTACAAGCCGTTCCGCGCCTCATCCGATCCGATCGGCTTCGTCTTGACCCGTCCGCTCCGCCATGAGCCCGGCGAGGCGTTTACGTACAATTCGGGCGCGTCCCATCTGCTCTCCGCTATTTTGACACAGGCAACGGGAATGCCCGCGCATCGGTACGGCAAGGAACGGCTGTTCGAGCCGCTCGGCTTCCGAGCGGTTCGCTGGTCGGCGCGCGACGGCATTTGCGAAGGCGGAACGGGCATGGCCTTGTACGGGCACGATTTGGCGAAGCTGGGCGCATTGTATATGCAGGGCGGCCTGTGGGAAGGGCGGCGATTGCTGCCCGAGGAGTGGATTTCCGAATCGACCCGCATGCACCACAAGGCGCTCCTGCATTATAAGCCGCCGGTATACGGAGGATACGGCTATCATTGGTGGTGCTCGCCCAAAGCGCATAACGGCTGTGCGGACTCGTATTTTGCGTTCGGGCACGGCGGGCAATATTTGCTTGTCGTTCCGGAAGCGGAGCTTGTCATTGTCGTGCGCAAAAAAATAACGAAACGAAACGATGCCATACTGTCGCGCAAGCTGATCTACGACTATATCGTTCCGCGATTCGCGCGCTGACGGCATACGGTTTCACTCAGGGGCTTTCGGCATGCGATCAGACCTGATATACTGGTAAACATGCTTAGGTTATGCATATTTTATCAGCTCCGGGGGGATCGCATGAAGTCGAAGATCCGGCTGTTTCATTTGCACGGGCGGGCGAACCGCAAGCTGCTTGTGCATATCATTGGAAGCGGTTAAAAAACACTTGACGAGCGGGACTTTGGCATGGATTAACCTGTTGCGGGCACCATCATCGGATACGGCGCAGATGCAATCGTCGATCTGGCGTCCGGCATTAAAAATTATTTAAGAAAGGAGCGATTGGCATGGATATTGCCTATTCGGATTCGATACAGCCCAAGGCGCAAGACGTATCGAGGGTGTTCCAGGCATCGGGCATCAAGCGGCCGTACGAGGATCTGGACCGGCTGAAGCGGATGGTTGAGCATGCGGATATCATCATAACGGCTTGGGACGGAGATACCATGATCGGCATCGCCCGCGCGTTGACCGATTATTCCTATTGCTGCTACTTGTCCGACCTTGCCGTCGACCGGCAGTATCAAAGATCGGGCATCGGCGAGGAGCTTGTCCGCAGGGTTCGCGAACGGATCGGGGAAGAATGCTCGCTTGTCCTGCTCTCGGCGCCAAATGCGACAGAGTACTATCCGAAAATCGGGTTCGCCAAATCGGAACGGGCGTTTGTCATCGTCAGAACTCGCTGAACCGGGCGGAAAGGGGGAGAGGCTTTGCTGATCTGGATAAACGGAGCTTTCGGTTCGGGCAAAACTTCCGCCGCCTACGAGCTTCACCGGCTGCTTCCTGGCTCGTTCGTCTACGATCCCGAAGAAATCGGTTATTTGATCCGCCGAAATTTTCCGAAAGAAGCGGGCCGGGACGACTTTCAGGATTATGCCTCATGGAGAGAGTGCAATTATTCGCTCCTTAAAGAGATTTGCTCGCAATATAAAGGCATTGTTATTGCGCCGATGACTCTGGTCGTCCCGCAATATTTCGATGAAATCGTCGGCCGCCTTCGCCTGGACGGCATCGAGGTCCGGCACTTTGCTTTGTGCGCTTCTCCGGAAACGGTGCGCGCCAGGCTGAAAAAGCGCGGAGAAGGAAGCGCGTCGTGGGCGGCCAAGCAAATTGAACGCTGTACGGAGGCGCTGGCCGACGACAGATTCCGCGAGCATCTGGATACGGACGGGCTGTCCGTGACGGAAACGGTTCAGCGCATCGCCGGGGCATGCGGCCTCGAGCTCATGCCGGACCGACGCAGCGCAGTCAGACGCCGGCTGGATCGGTGGAAAACGCAATGGAACCATATTCGCTGGTTTCGATAAATAAATGATGGCTATTATGGAGGGTGCTGACAAAATGAAAATTTGGTTATGGCCGCAAGGCTCGCCGCTGATGCGGGCAAACGATACATATCCCGGTCCGTCTCTTACCGCCTATTTGGCGGATAATTCCCCGTATCATGCGGCTTTCATCGTATGCCCGGGAGGTGGCTACGGCGGCAAGGCGGAGCATGAAGGAGCGCCGGTGGCGCAATGGCTGAACCGGATCGGCATTCACGCGTTTGTACTGGATTACCGAACGGCGGGAGAAGGCTATCATCATCCTTGCGCGGCGATGGATGTGCAGCGGGCGATCCGCACCGTCCGGCACCGGGCCGGCGAGTGGGGCATCAATCCCGACAAAGTCGGCGTGCTCGGCTTCTCGGCAGGGGGCCATCTTGCCGCCTTATCCGGCGTTTACGGCGACAAGCGGTTTACGGAGCCGCAGGACGACGTCGACCGGCAATCGGCCCGTCCGGACAGGCTCGTCCTCGCTTACCCGGTCATTACGGATGGAGAATTGACGCATCAAGGCTCGCTGCGCAACTTTGTCGGCGGCCGGCCGGAGTTTGAAGCTTTGTTCGCGCTGGACCGTCAGGTGAGCGAGCATACGCCGCCCGCGTTTTTGTGGCATACGTCCGACGACGGCGCCGTCGATGTGCGCAACAGCCTGCTGTTTGCTTCCGCGCTGCGCTCACACGGCATTCCGTTCGAACTGCATGTCTACGAAAAGGGACGCCACGGCCTCGGACTTGCGCCCGATCATGAGCATGTCCGCGCTTGGACGGACGCTTGCGCAAGCTGGCTCAAACAACAGCAATATGCAAATTGAACATAAGCAAACGTCCAAGCTACTTACCCCGGCCGGAGGCTATTTGACCGGTTATTCCCATACGCTCAATCCGTATGCCGGCTGCGCCTACGCTTGCTCTTATTGCTATGTGCGGCGCATGCCGGTCGCGCTTTTTCGCGGAAGCGAGTGGGGAGAATGGGTCGACGTCAAGACGAATGCGGCGGAACGTTACAAACGGGAGCTCGTCTCCGTGAAGAAAAAGGGCGCGGTGCGAATATTTATGTCGTCCAGTACGGACCCGTATCAACCGGCGGAATATAAGGAGCGGATCACGAGGAAGCTGCTGGAGGCGATGGCGGACGATCCGCCGGACTTTTTGTTCGTGCAAACGAGAAGTCCTCTCGTGGAGCGGGATGTAGATGTGCTTCTCCGGCTCAGGGATCGGGTTCGCATCAGCATGACGGTCGAAACGGATCTGGAAGAGGTACGGCGCGAGATGACGCCTTACGCGCCGCCGATTGCCGCCAGGCTGAACGCGCTGCGTCGGCTGACCGAAGCCGGGCTGGCGACGCAAGCGGCCGTCTCGCCCGTACTGCCGAGCTCCTACCGCTTCGGGGAACTCCTGTCCGGCGCAACCCGCAGCCTTTGCATCGACGATTATTTTATGGGAGACGGAAGCCTGGGCAAGCGTACGGCGCAGCTGCCGGTCAAAGACATTTACGTCCGCAACGGATGGGATGAATGGTACAGCCCGGACGCTTATAAACGGGTTCACGACAGGGTGCGAGCTTATTTTGAGCCCGGCCGGATCGCGATCAGTCAAGCGGGCTTTATGCCGCAGCCGCCTCAGGGATAGGCACGCTTCTTAATCATTAACCACATTAATTATTCGGGTTAATGATTAATGGGATTAAATAAAAGAATAGTGCAAGTTGATTGAATCCGAACTCGCGTGCTCGACATAACTTTAATTATGTAAACAAATATTGAGCTTGCGGCATATTGTCAGTCCGTCTTCGCTTATGGTACTGTGGGTTAGAGAATGAAAATAGCAGAATTGAGGAATGAGACTTGAAATTCAGACCTTGCATCGACCTTCATGACGGAAAAGTAAAACAAATTGTCGGGGAAACGCTGGATTCGAATCTGGTTGAAAATTTTGTGTCGGCCCAAGACTCCGCCTATTATGCCAATCTGTTCCGCAAAGACGGATTGACGGGCGGCCACGTCATTATACTGGGGCCGGGCAACGAAGCATCCGCAGAGCTTGCCCTGCGAGCTTATCCGAACGGCCTGCAAATCGGCGGCGGCATAACGGCCGATAACGCCGGTCGCTATTTGGAAGCAGGCGCCACGCACGTGATCGTCACTTCCTATATTTTTCGGGCCGGTCGCCTGCATGAAGCGCATTTGGAGCGGATCGTGTCGGAGGTCGGGAAGGACCGGCTGGTTATCGATCTGAGCTGCAAGGAGAAGGACGGCAAATGGTTCGTCGTGACGAATCAATGGAAGCAATTCAGCGATTTCGAAGTCAATCCGGACAATATCCGCTATTTGGAGCAAAATTGCGACGAGTTTCTTGTTCATGCCGTAGACGTGGAAGGCAAGCAAAGCGGCATTCAGCAAAGTCTGGTGCGGGATTTGGCAGCTTGGACTTCGATTCCGACGACTTATGCGGGAGGCGCCCGTTCCTTGGAGGATCTGGAGCTGTTTCGCGAGCTGTCCAGCGGCAAGCTGGACATTACCGTCGGAAGCGCACTGGATATTTTCGGGGGAAACCTGCCTTATGCGGATGTCGTTCGGTACAGCCGCGCAATCGGCAAATAACCGGAATCGACGAATCCATAACGACGATGAAGCCGCCTTGTGCGGCTTTTTATGTCTAAAAAACATAGGTCCAGGGTTTAGTGCGAACATTCGTTTTAAAACCACTGAGTCTGTTTTTCCGTAGCTTTGAGTGTGGCAGTTTTGAAACGGTGATTTGAACGATATATCGTTTAAAAGCATAGATGAGTGTTTTGCTGTGTTTCTTAGATGATTTTTCGTTCATGTGTAAAAGTTCTACATTCTTCGCCGCCTCGTCAGATTTCGAATTCGAATTCGAGTACATAAAAAATATTATGTAAACATTAGTTCATGAATATCTCGTTACCGAGTGATAAGGCGGGCCTTTTTGTTGTATACTTTTGAAAGTCGAAGAAAGACCGGTTGCGGACGCCGCATTCAGCATATTACCGTTTACGCACGGGCCGAAAGGAGACACGACCGCAATGACGACGGCTCTCATAGGGAGCTTTATATCCGCGATGGCTACGGTGCTGGGAGCTCTGCCGCTCCTTTTCGTCCGATCGTTGTCCGAGAAATGGAAAGATATCCTGATCGCCTTCAGCGCAGGCATTATGGTGTCGGCCGTAACGTTCGGCTTGCTTCCTCAAGCGCTGTCGGAATCCGGATTGATTCCGCTGACGATCGGATTGTTGGTCGGGCTTGTCGCGCTGGATTTGATCGAAAAAAACATCCCTCATATTAACGTGGAGGAAAACCGCAGCATCAGCGCTTTCGATTCCAAGTCGCTGCTCGTGATTATTGCGCTTATTATTCATAATATTCCGGAAGGATTAAGCACAGGGTTCAGCTACGCCAGCACTCATGAAGGATTGGGCCCGATGGTGGCGATCGCGATCGGGGCGCAGAACATGCCGGAAGGACTTGTACTGGCCATCTTTTTGACCCAATCGAAAGTGAGCAAGCCGAAGCTGCTGTCCATCGTAGCCGTCACCGGTCTGATGGAAGTGCTGTCGGCGTTTGCGGGGTACGTAGCGGCGAGCTATATTCAAGTGCTCATCGGCTACGGCCTGGCCTTCGCCTCGGGAGCGATGCTCTTTATCGTTTATAAGGAACTGATACCGGAGACGCACAGCCACGGCTACGAAAGGCCGGCGACCTATTCGTTTATCGTCGGCTTGCTGGTTATGATCTATATCAGTTATTTCTTCGGATAGCCCGGCGCAGGCCGGGCTTGCTTGCATGGACGGGATACATGGCGCGGTAGTCATGCGTAGACCGCATCAGCAACGATTTCCTTCATTGTTGCCGCCTTTCATCGGCTTGGCGCCGGTATCTTCGGCAAGCTTGTCGCCAAACTGATCCAATCGGGAAGGACTGGACGCCGGACCTTTGTTTTTCGGTTTGCTGTTTCTGCCTGTCAACTTCATCACCTCCAACGTCCATAGGATGAACCGAGGTGCGTCGAATATGCATCGTGAACCTTGGATTGCGCTCCAAGCAGCGGCGAACTTTTTTAGGGATCGTTCACAAAAACGGTGACAGGCTAGATGTCACCAATGCGCGTTTATAATGATGGTGTAACGGGGGAAAGCGTCATGAAACGGATGGACAGACTGATGGCGATTATCATCGCCCTGCAGCAGCAGCCGGAGACGGCCGGCCGGCTGGCCGACAAGTTTGAGGTGTCGAAGAGGACGATATTGCGGGATATGCAAGCGCTCTCGGAAATAGGCGTGCCATTGTATGCGACTGCAGGTCCGTCGGGCGGATTCCGGCTGATGGACGGCTTCAAGCTTGCGCCGCTTCAATTGGATGCTCAGGAAGCGTTAACGGTCATTTTCGCCTTAAGGAGCCTGACGCAAATGGCCGACACGCCGTTTCATCAAGCGCGCTGGACGGTTCTGGACAAAATAAAAGCCATTATGCCGGAGCAAACGTTGCAACGGATCGAACCATTGCTGGAGCACGTCGAGCTGGAGGTTCCGCCGCGAAAGGTGAAGACGCCCCATCTGTCGGCTTTGTTGGAGCACGCCGCGGAGGGCCGGAAAATTCAGGCGCTGTATCGTTCCGAAAAGCATCGGCGCTGGCTTGAATTGTTCCCCCGAAAAATTTATGCGGCTCACGGCTTCTGGTATTGCGAGGCGCATTCCGTCACCCACGGGGAGCAGCGGACGTTCCGCGTGGACCGGTTTGAGCGAATCGACGTGTCGGAAATGGAGGGCGAAGCAGCCGAGTTCGGACGAGCACCAGACGCACGGAAGCGCAAGGAGGATCCGCCCATTCGCATCGTGGCCCGGCTGACCTATCGCGGGGCGCTGCTGGCGGAACAAGATTTCCATATCGGGGAACTGGTCAAGCAGCGGTCGGAGAACGAATGGGAAGTCGATTTTCAATGTCCTGCAACGGAGCGGGAATGGGCCGTGAAATTTTTTTATTCGCTCGGATCGGATGCGGAAGTGCTGGAGCCGGAGCGGCTGCGGGCCGACATCCGCGAGCTGGCGCTGCAAGTTTGCCGGACGTACGAATCGGGGCCGGATCATCGAAAGGAGTCAGCAAATTGAAGGAAACATTGTCCATATTGGAAAAAGCCCGGCTGTTCCTTTACCGGAACGGCAGGCTGATCGACCGCAAAAGGTATGAGTACTGGTTCGAAGACGGAACGAAGGAAGCCGTCATTGCCGCGCTGAGGGCTTATCAGAACGTGGACGGAGGATTTGGCCATGCGCTTGAGCCCGACATCCGCTGCCCCTGCAGTCAGCCGGTGCCGACGGAGATGGCGCTGGCCGTCATGGACGACATAAACGGCTGGGACGAGCAGGTGCTGGACGGCATCATTCGTTATTTGCGCACGGTCACGCTGCAAGGCGGAGGGATTCCGCTGGTATTTGCCAGCGCGAGCGAATACCCGCATGCTCCCTGGTGGAAAGCGAAGCAAGACGACCGTCCGTCGATCAATCCGACCGGCAGCATCATCGGCTGGCTGTACAAGCAGCGGGTGCGGACGGACATTTGGACGGAGACGTGGTTTCAAAACAATGTCGCGTATATATGGCGCGTGTTGGAGCAGGAGAAGCCGGAAGGCTTCCATTATGGCACGCATTGGATTACGTTTCTGCAGCATACGCCCGAACGGGACCGGGCGGCGCACGTATGGGCCAAGGTCGATGAGTGGCTGCGTACTCCCGGCACCATCGAAACGGATACGGAGGCCGAAGGGTACGTTCATCAAGTGCTGGACTGGGCGCCGCTCCGCGAGAGCTATGCCGGGAAGTTCGTGTCGGACGAGCTGCTGCACGAGCATCTGGATGCGCTGGTACGCGGGCAGCGGGAGGACGGCGGCTGGTCGATCAATTGGCCGGTCGTCAGTCCCGGCGTCGAAACGGAATGGAGGGGCTGGCTGACGCTGGAACGGCTGAAGACGTTAAAGTCGTATGGCGTTATCGCCTAACGGGGCGAGGCTTTTCATCAAAGAGAACACCGCGTGCACGGCGTGCGGTGTTCTCTTTTTTTGTCGATAGATGCCTATTTTGGTCCGGAGGGTTGACAATGGTTTCCTCTTCGGGTATATTACAATTAACAAATTGATAATTGTTAAATGAAGAGGACGATGACCATGTCGAACGAGCAAGCGTTGAAGCAATACGATGCCGGCCGATACAGAACGCCGGACGGTTACACGTCGGACATCGCCGTCTTTACCATTCTTCCCGTCAAGACGGAGGAGTTTAAGCCGCCGGTCATGGATTTGAACATTATGCTGGTCAAGAGAAGTTTGACCGACAGCGAAGGCAGGCCGAATATCGAAGCGGGCAAATGGGCGCTCCCCGGCGGCTTCGTGCAGCCGGATGAAACGGCCTACGAATGCGCCAAGCGGGAACTGCAGGAAGAGACGGGGGTGGACGACATCCACCTGGAGCACTTCGGAGTGTACGATACGCCGAACCGCGACCCGAGAGGCTGGATTATATCCAACGCGCATTATGCCATCGTGCCGGAGCATAAGCTGGAGGCGCGGCAAGCGAACGACGACGCCTCGGACGTCGAGCTGTTCCCCGTAAGCGAGGTGCTGAAGCTCGATCTGGCGTTCGACCATGCGGCCATTGTTGAGGACGCCGTCGGAATGATCCGCCGCAAGCTGCTGGAGACGACGGTGGCGAAGCAGTTTTTGCCCGAGGAATTCACGTATTCGGAGCTGCAGGCGATCCTGCTGACCGCCACGAGCGACTCCTCGATCGCCTCGGAGCCTTCTTTTGCCCGCAAAATTAAATCTCTGCCTTTCATTGAAGAGGCCATCGGCAAAAAAACGACCCGAACGTCAAAAAGACCGACGCAGCTGTACCGGTTCAAGGATGTCGGGATCAATCATTCCATTTACACTTCCGCCATTCCCAAAAACCTGAGGACAACGCAGGATTGAACGCGGCGGATTATTAAAAGGAGGAATTTAAGATGACAACGGTAAAAAAAGCGCTGATTCATATCGATTATACGAACGATTTTGTCGCGGCCGACGGGGCGTTGACTTGCGGCGAGCCGGCCCAGGCTTTGGAACCGCGGTTAGCCGAGCTGACCGAGCAGTTTATCGCGGACGGCGATTACGTCGTTTTTGCCATCGACCTGCATCGGAAGGACGACGCGCTTCATCCCGAAACGAAGCTGTTCCCGCCGCACAACATCGAAGGGACGGACGGCCGGAAGCTGTACGGACGGCTCGAAACTATATATCAGACGAATAAAGATGCCGAGCATGTCGCCTGGATGGACAAAACCCGCTACAGCGCGTTTGCGGGTACGGAGCTGGAGCTGCAGCTTCGCGCCCGAGGCATAACCGAGCTTCATCTCGTCGGCGTATGCACCGACATTTGCGTGCTGCATACGGCCGTCGACGCGTACAACCGCGGGTATCGGATCGTCGTGCACGAGGATGCGGTCGCCAGCTTCGATCCGCAAGGTCATGAATGGGCTTTAAGACATTTCAAAGGATCGCTCGGCGCTGTCGTGACGGTCAAGGGAGGCGATTAACATGATGGAGGAAGCCGTGCAGCTGCCTGAAATGGCGTACCCGGACGACAGCCTGGCGCTTCATACCGATAAATATCAAATCAATATGGCGCAGGCGTATTGGCGGGACAATATGCATAACCGGAGGGCGGTGTTCGAGGTTTATTTCCGCAAGCTGCCGTTCCAGAACGGTTATGCGGTCTTCGCCGGCCTGGAGCGAGTGGTCCGCTATCTTCACGATTTTCGGTTTACGGACAGCGATCTGGATTATTTGCGCGAGGAAGGTTACGACGAGCAATATTTGGAGTACTTGCGGACGATCCGGTTTACGGGAACGGTCCGGGCGATGGAGGAAGGGGAGCTGGCGTTTGCAAACGAGCCGCTGATGCGGATCGAAGCGCCGCTGGCGGAAGCTCAGCTGATTGAAACGGCAATTCTTAATATCGTAAATTATCAGACGCTGATTGCAACGAAGGCTTCCCGCATCAAACATGTCGCAGGCGATGCGGCGAGCATGGAATTCGGGACGCGCCGAGCGCAGGAAATGGATGCGGCGGTCTGGGGGACAAGAGCCGCCTATATCGCCGGATTCGAAGCGACGTCGAACGTCAGAGCCGGCAAGCGGTTCGGCATTCCGGTGGCGGGCACCCACGCGCATGCGATGGTGCAGGCATACCGCGACGAATACGAGGCGTTCCGCAAGTATGCGGCCTGCCACCGGGATTGCGTCTTTCTGGTCGACACGTACGATACGTTGAAATCGGGTGTGCCGAACGCGATCCGGGTCGCGCGAGAATTCGGCGACCGGATTAACTTTGCCGGCATCCGGCTGGACAGCGGGGATATGGCGTATTTGTCGAAGGAAGCCAGAAAGATGCTGGACGCGGCCGGATTTCCGGAAGCGAAAATTTACGCCTCGAACGATTTGGACGAGCAAACAATCTTGAACCTGAAGGCGCAAGGCGCGAAGATCGACATATGGGGCATCGGCACCAAACTGATCACCGGCTACGACCAGCCCGCTCTGGGCGCGGTTTACAAGCTGATTGCGATCGAGGACGAGAACGGACGGATGGTCGACACGATCAAGATCAGCTCGAATCCCGAGAAAATATCGACGCCGGGCATGAAGCGGGTCTATCGCATCGTCAATCGCACGAACGGCAAATCGGAAGGTGACTACATCGCCCTGGACCACGAGGAGCCGAAGGATGCGCCGCGGCTGAAGCTGTTCCACCCCGTGCACACGTTCATGGCCAAATTCGTCACGAATTTCGAGGCAAGGGAGCTGCACCGGACGATCTTTGACCAAGGCCGGCTCGTCTACTGCTTGCCCGAGCTGGAGCATATTCGGCGGTTTGCCCGGCAAAATCTGGAGCTGCTGTGGGAAGAATATCGCCGTACGCTCAATCCGGAGCAATATCCGGTCAGCCTGAGCGAGGCTTGCTGGAACAACAAGATGAGGCTGATCGAAGAAGTGCGTCAAAGCGTAAATGAAAATACCATTCGCGGAGAGGAGCAAACGAGATGAATCGACAACGGCAAATTATACAAGAGTTGAACGTGAAGGCAACCGTTCAACCGCAGGAGGAAATCCGGATGCGGATCGACTTCTTGAAGCAATATTGCAAGCACACGGGTGCTAAAGGGTTCGTTCTCGGCATCAGCGGCGGACAGGATTCGTCGCTGGCGGGGCGCCTCGCGCAGCTGGCGGCGGAAGAGCTGCGAGCGGAAGGCTGCGAAGCGGTATTTATCGCGGTCCGCCTTCCCTACGGCGTGCAGAAGGACGAGGAAGACGCGCAGGCCGCCCTCGATTTCATCCGGCCCGACCGGCGCGTCACGTTTAATATCGAGCAGCCGGTCAATGCGCTCGCCGACGCCTACGAGCAAGCCGACAGCCAACCGTTGGCGGACTACCACAAAGGCAATGTCAAAGCGAGAATGCGCATGATCGCCCAATATGCGCTAGCCGGCCAGCGTGGATGCCTCGTCATCGGCACGGATCATGCCGCGGAGGCGGTGACCGGCTTTTTCACCAAATTCGGCGACGGCGGCGCGGACCTGCTCCCGCTGACGGGACTGACAAAGGAGCAGGGCCGCGAGCTGCTTCGCGAGCTGGGCGCGGAAGAAAGAATATATTTGAAAACGCCGACGGCCGATCTGCTGGATCAGAAGCCGCAGCAAGCGGACGAGACGGAGCTGGGGATGGAATACCGGACGCTGGACGATTATTTGACCGGCAAGCCCGTGGAGCCCGCCGCTCAAGCGAACATTGAACGCCGCTACGCGGCGACGCGGCATAAGCGGGAATTGCCGGTGACGCCGTTCGACGAGTGGTGGAAACAAGTTGATTGAGGCCCGATAAGGACATATCAGCAAACCGGCGGCGGTACATCCGAACTCGCCGACGGCGCTCCGTCTGATAGAAGCTTTCACAATGGTGAAGGCTTCTTTCTTTTGGCGGAAACCGCGATGGCAGATCGAGTCGCAACGGGTCATTTCAGCGTTAAAAGAGTCATTCGCGCATTAGCAGATGCTGTCATAATTTAGTAGAATAATGAGTGGCACATCACGCCATATTCGCCAGGTATTGGTCATTGCGGATTTGACAATTTCATATGAAGGAGTGATGGAATGCAAGCCATCGACTTGATTCATCAGCTGTTCGAGCGGCAAGCGAGCCGTACGCCCGATCGGGAAGCTGTTCGGTTCGAAGGAAAGTCGGCGACCTATGCCGAGCTGAATCGGCATGCGAACCGGCTCGCGCACCGGTTGCGGGCGATGGGAGTCGGCCCCGACGTATTGACAGGCATTTGCATGGAGCGTTCGATCGAGATGGTCGTCGCCTTGTACGGCGTCTTGAAGGCCGGCGGCGCATACGTTCCGCTCGATCCGGATTATCCGAGGGATCGGCTGGCTTACATGGTCGAGGACAGCAAAGTGAGACGCGTCGTCACTCAGCGCCGGTTCGCGGCATTGTTCGAAGGATTTGACGGCGAGGTGCTGATCCTGGACGAGCCGGGACCGCCAAGCGATAACGGTTGGGAGGATGAGAACCCGAATATTGCCGTAAATGAGAACCATCTGGCTTACATGTTCTATACCTCGGGATCGACGGGAAAACCGAAGGGGGCGATGAATACGCACGCCGCCATTCGAAACCGGGTCTTGTGGCTGCAGCAAACTTATGAAATGGGGGAAAATGATACACTTCTTCAGAAATCGCCATACAGCTTTGACGTCTCGGTATGGGAGTTTTTTTGGCCCCTCATGTGCGGGGCTTGTCTCGTCATGGCCAAGCCTAAGGGCCATCTTGACGATGCCTACATGTGGGAGACGATCAAGAGCGAACGCATTACGATGGTGCAGTTTGTCCCGACGATGCTCCAGACGTTTCTAAGCGCGGAGCAAGCCGAGGATCTGCCCTTCCTAAAACACGTATTTTTGTGCGGGGAACCGTTGTCCGCCGCGTTGAACGAACGGTTCTGCCGTACGATGTCGGCGCAGCTGCACAATTTATACGGCCCTACCGAGGCGGCCGTGTTTATAACGCAATGGACCAGCGACCGCGACCCGGAACGTTCGGTCATTCCGATCGGCCGCGCCATCCCCGGCAATGCCATGTACGTCTTGAACGAACGGTACGAGCCGGCGGCGCCCGGCAGCATCGGAGAGTTGTTCATCAGCGGCGTCGGGCTGGCGCGCGGCTATTTCGGCCGGCCCGAACTGACGGCCGATCGCTTCGTGCCCGACCCGTACAGCGGGCAACCGGGAGCGCGGATGTACCATACCGGCGATCTGGGTCGGCTGCTGGCGGACGGAACGCTGGAATGTCTCGGCCGCAACGACGATCAGGTGAAGGTGCGGGGTTATCGCATCGAGCTGGGCGAGATCAGCGCGGTGCTCGAGCAGCATCCGGGCGTCCATCAAGCCGTAACGATCGTCCGCGAGGACCAGCCGGGAGACCAGCGCATTACGGCGTATTTCATTCCGAACGCCGCGCTGTCGCCATCGATCGGCGAGCTGCGGAGCCATTTGCAGCGGCTGCTGCCGGACTATATGATCCCTTCCTACTTTGTCGAGATGGAGTCGTTCCCGCTGACGGCAAGCGGCAAGACGGACCGCAAACGGCTGCCAAGTCCGACGCTTTCCCGCCTGATGATCGGACAAGCTTACGCTGCGCCGGAAACTTATATTCAGAAGGAGCTCGCCTTGATCTGGTCCGGCTTTTTCAGCTTCGACCAAATCGGGATCGACGACGACTTCATCGATCTGGGAGGCCATTCGCTCGTCGCGACCCAAATCGTTGTCCGATGCGAGCGAGCGTTCGGCGTCAAGGTATCGCTGAAGGATATGCTGACGCAGGGCACGACGATTCGCGCGCTCTCTTCGATTATTGAAGCGAAGCTGCTCGAGGAGACGGACGATGCGGAGCTCGAGGCGCTGCTGAACGAAATGGAGAATCTGTCGGAAGAGGAAATCGAGGCGCTGCTGAAGTAACGGTCGGCAGACGGTCAGGAGGAGACGATTCGTGGCAAATTTCGTGCTTAGCACCCATATGACGAATGGAGACGTGCTGCCGTTTCTGCGGCTGGCGTCCGCGCTTCGCCGGCGAGGCCACCGGGCAACGCTTGTGACGCACGGCGCGTTCGCGCCGCTGGCCGAGAAGGCGGGCATCGCGTTTCGCGGCATCGACGGTCCCGATGATTATACCGAAATTATGAAGGATCTTTATATGATGGAGGATCCGCTCAACAAGCCCGAGCTGTATGAAGCGTACCAGCGCAAGTATTATTCGGCGGAGAAATTCCGGCAGGAATACGATATTTTGACGGAGCTGTGCCAAGAGGACAATTCCGTGCTCATTTGCAAGGAGCGGGACGGCTTTGTCGCAATGATCGTATCCGAGATGATGCGGGTGCCCATCGTAACCGGCGTCCTGGCGCCCAGTTACGTGACGCAGCTTCATATTTGGGAGGAGCTTGGACTGGACTTTGCGATTGCGCTGATCAATTCGTTCCGAAGCGACCTTGGGCTCACGCCGGTGGCGAATTGGACGTCGTGGATGGGCGCGGTCCAAAAAAATATCGGCTTCTGGCACGAGAGCTTCGATGCGGCGGTCGAAGCTCCGGAGTGGGCGCTGAAGGTGGAGACGGTCGGGTTCCCCCTCGCGGATGCCGCCGAATACGAGCCGTTGCCCGGCGACTTGATGGACTTTATCCGCGCCGGCGAGCCGCCGCTCTTAATTACGGGCGGCACCGGGAAGATGATTAAGCCGAACTTCTATGAAGCGGCAATCGAGGGCGTTAAGCTGCTGGGCCGGCGAACGATCCTCGTGACGAGACACGAAGAGTTTGTCCGGAGCGAGCTTCCGGAGCATATCCGCTGGTATCGGATCCTGCCGCTCGCCGGCGTGTATCCGCTAGTCGGCGGCGTCATCCACCATGGCGGCATCGGCACGATAACGGGGGCGATGACCGCGGCGGTTCCGCAGCTTGCGCTTGCGGCCGACACGGACCGGCCGGATAACGGGATGCGGATTAAGCATATGGGCATCGGCGATTATTTGCCGCCGCTGCAATGGGAGCCCGAGCTGATCGCGAATGCGATAAGGGGCATACAGACCGGTGCGGTGAAGGAGCGCTGCCGTCAGCTGGCGAAGGTTCTGGCCGAGCACGATACGATGTCGGCGGCCAGCGCCGCCGTCGAGTCGGTCGTCGGCAAGCCGGAGTACGCTATTGATTCGGAGCGGCTGCGTGCCGATTACGAGACGGCGCAGCGGCAGTCCTATCGGAAGAGCAACGCCAACAATGCCGGACAGCGGTTGTCCGCGAGCAACCAGGCGATGTCCGCCGGCAAACGTTCGCTGCTCGTTCAGCTGCTGGCTCAGCGCCAGAACCGGAATGCAGCGGCCGCGGCCCGCGAAGGAGGGGCTCTATGAGCAATACGGCCAATCGACTTGAGCAGCTGTCGCCCGAACGCCGGGCGCTTCTCGCCCTGAAGGCCAAACAGCAGAAGGCGAAGGCGGCCGCAGCCGCAGCCGTCATCCCGAAGCAGCCCAGGCAAGCCGGCGAGAACAAATTTCCGCTATCGTTTCAACAGCAGCGCATCATGTTTTTCGAGGAGTATATGCCCGGAACGGAGCGCTATAACTTTGCCAACGGTTACAAGCTGACGGGCAAGCTGAATACGGATGCGCTGCATCGCACCCTGAACGAGATGGTCAAGCGGCATGAACTGATGCGCGCCGTAATTGCGTACGAGAACGACGATTACGTGCAGGTCATTCGTCCCGAACTGATGATCGGGCTGCCCGTCGTCGAAGCGGCCGACGAAGCCGAAGTGTACGAGCTGATGGAGAAGGAAGCGACCGAGCCGTACGACTTCCTGAACGGCCCGCTCGTGAAGGCGATGCTTTTTCGGCTGGAACCGGAGAAGCATATTCTCGTCTGGATGACGCATCATTTGATTTACGACGGCTGGTCGGCCGACGTATTCGACGAAGAGCTCGCGGCGATCTACCACGCGTTTGCGCTCGATGAGCCGCCGGCGCTTCCGGAATTGCCGATTCAATACCCGGACTTTGCCGTATGGCAAAGAGAGTGGCTGACGGGAGAGGAAGCCGACCGCCAACTGCGTTATTGGACAGGCAAGCTGATGCCGGAGCCGGCGACGCTGGACCTGCCGACGGATTATCCTCGACCATCCGTTCAAGTCGAGCGCAAGGCCGGCTTCTTCAGCCTCGCGCTTGATCCGGCGTTCTCGCAGCGCATTCGCGAAGCGAGCAAGCAGCTGGGCTGCACCTCGTTCGTCTTGCTGCTGGCCGCCTACAAGGCGCTGCTGGCGAGTTACAACGACAAGCGGGAAATCGTCGTCGGGACGCCAATGGCCAATCGGGGCAGGCAGGAAATCGAAAAGCTTGCGGGCTTTTTTGCGAATACGGTTGCGATCCGCTCTTCGATCGACATGGCCGATTCGTTCCGCGGCTTCCTCGCTTCGGTTCGGGAGACGGTGCTCGAAGCGAACGATCATCAGGAGCTTCCGTTCGACCGGATTGTCGAGGTGATGAATCCGGACCGGGTCATCAGCCATTCGCTTTTTTTCGATACGATGTTTCTGTTCGAGCGGCACGGCCAATCGCTGTCCGATCTGCCGGGACTCGAGATTGAGCCTTTCGCGGGCGACCGCACGCGGGGCGGTCTTCTGGATTTGACCATGACCGTATTCGAAAATCGGAAGAAGGGTATGGACGTTACGTTTACCTACCGGACCGATTTGTTTCGGGAATCGACCATCCGGCAAATGGCGGACCATTATCGCGCCATTCTGGGACGCGTGCTCGAAGATGCCGACCGGCCGTTGTATGCCGTTGCGGCGCCGCCGGACGGACAACTGCGGAAAATGCTGACCGACTGGAACGCGCCTGCCGCTTCCGCGCCGGAGCTGCAGCTGCCGTATCTCCTTGCGGAACGCCAAGCGGCGCTGACGCCCGATGCCGCGGCCGTATGCTCGGAAGGGCGCATGCTGACTTATCGCGAGCTGAACGAACGGGCAAATCGACTGGCGCATTATTTGCGCCGCTTGCAGGTCGGGCCGAACCGAACGGTCGGCCTCTGCATGGAGCGCAGCGTCGATATTATCGTCGGCCTGCTCGGCATCTTGAAGGCGGGCGGCGCTTACGTCCCGCTTGACCCGAAGCTGCCGCCGGAGAGGCTGCGAACGATCGCGCGGGAGGCCGATCTGTCCATCGTCTTGACCGAAGAACGCTGTGCCGAACTGCTGCCGCCTAACGACTCTTCTGTTGCAGCGGCCATGCGCATGGTGGTTTTGGACCGGGATTGGGAGTCGATCGCGAGGGAAGACGCAGGCAATCTTGAAGCGGTCTCGAAGCCCGGCGATCTCATGTATTTGCTGTTTACCTCCGGCTCGACGGGCAAGCCGAAGGGGGTGGCAGTGGAGCATCGCAGCTATGCCAACTACATGGAAGGCATCCTGCAGCGCCTGTCCCTGCGGCCGGGCTTAAGCTTTGCGATCGTCAGCACGCTTGCGGCCGATCTCGGCACGCCCATGATCTGGGGAGCGTTCGCGACCGGAGGCACGCTGCATGTCATTCCTTACGAGCGGGCGGCCGACCCCGATGCCTTCGCCGCTTACTGCAAGGCGCATCCGATCGACGTGATGAAGATCGTCCCGAGCCATATGGAGGCGCTGCTCGGCGTATCGGAGCCCGAAGCCGCCGTGCCGCGCGAATGTTTGATTCTCGCGGGAGAAGCTTCCCATTGGGGAACCGCGGCCGCCATTCGCCGGCTTCGTCCAGGCTGCCGCATTCAGAACCATTACGGGCCTACGGAAACGACGGTATCGGTGCTCGCCTACGACGTTCCCGAGGAGGGAGAAGATCAGGATCATCAAGCGGTGCTTCCGCTCGGACGTCCGATCCCGAACGCGCCTATATATGTGCTGAATACATGGCTGCAGCCGGTTCCCGCCGGCGCCATCGGCGAGCTGTACATCGGCGGAAGCGCCGTCACGCGCGGCTATTACGGCAGGCCCGATCTGACGGCCGAACGGTTCGTGCCGAATCCGTTCGCCGAACGGCCGGGCGAACGGATGTACCGTACGGGCGATCTCGTTCGCCATTTGCCGAGCGGCCATATTCAATTCATCGGACGGATCGATCAGCAAGTCAAAATCCGCGGCTACCGAATCGAAACCGGCGAAATCGAACATGTCTTGCTTCAACTGGAAGGCGTGCGGGACGCGGTCGTAACGATTCGCGAGGATGTGCCGGGGGACAAGCGGCTGGTCGCCTATCTGGTGCCGGAGCGCCGCTTCGCGCAAGATGACGGCAAGGAGGGGGATCGGCAAGAAGTGCGGCTCGACGCAGCCGAGATCCGCAAGCATTTGAAGAGCATTCTGCCCGACTATATGCTCCCGTCGGCGTTCGTCGAGATCGAGCGGCTGCCGCTTAACGCGAACGGAAAGCTGGACCGCGCAGAATTGCCAGCGCCGAGCGCCTCCAATCGGGCGAACGATGCCGGTTATGCCGCTCCGGAAACCGAGGAAGAGATGCGGATCGCCGCCGTCTGGCAAGAGGTACTGGGGCTGGAGCGGGTCGGCATCGACGACGAGTTTTTTGATTTGGGCGGCGATTCGTTCAAAGCAATCAAGGTGGTCCGGAAGATGGGCAACTCGTTCAGCGTCATGGACCTGTTCCAATATCCGACGGTGAGGGAATTGGCCGAGCGGATCGCATCCGGGGAGACGAGGAGCGACGATTTGCTGATCGAATTCAAGAAGGCGTCCAACATCGGCGGCAAACCGATCACGATCGTTTGCGTGCCTTACGGCGGTGGCAGCGCCATCACGTTCCAGCCGTTAGCCAAGTCGTTGCCGCCGAACTGCTCCTTGTACGCGGTCGAGCTGCCCGGACATGATTACAGCCGGCCCGACCAGCCGCTGGCTTCGCTGGAAGAGACGGCCTCCCGATGCGCCGAAGAAATCAAAAAGAAAATAAAAGGCGACGTTTACCTGTACGGCCATTGCCTGGGCGGCGCCATGGTGCTTCGGATCGCGCTGCTGCTGCAGCAGTCGAATTTCGGGGTGAGCGGAATCTTTATGGCGGGGACCTTCCCCGGCGCCAGACTGCCGTTCAAGCTGACGGAATGGTGGCACCGCCTGTTCCCGAGCGAGAAGTGGACGTCCGACAAGTTCACGCGCGATATGCTGCGCGCCTTCGGAGGCTTCGACGACGAGATTTCGCCGGAGGAGCAAAAGTTCGTTCTGCGCAATTTGCGGCACGATGCCCGGGAAGCGGAAGATTATTATACCGCGCTTTACGCCATGCCGGAAAAGCCGAAATTGAAGGCGCCCGTCGCTTGCATCGTGGGCGGCGCCGACCGGATGACCGAGTTTTACGAGGAACGTTATATGGAGTGGAAAGATTTCAGCGACGATGTGCGATTGCATGTGGTCGAGCATGCGGGGCATTATTTTCACAAACACCAATCCGACTATGTAGCCAAACTCATCTCCCAGCAGATTCGCCGGTGGGAAGAGGAGAGCGAGTATGTGAAAGCCCGGCCGCACGCGGGCACCGAACCTCGGATTGCGGCCGCTCTTTCTTACGAGAATGAGCGGGAGCCGGTGCGCAGTGCCGTTCGGCCGAGCGTAAAATCTTTCCTTCTGGTGACGCTTTGTTTAATTATTGCCACGATCGGCACATCGCTGACCGGATTCGCGCTGGGCATCTATGTATACGAGCGTACCGGCTCGATCTCGGATTATGCGACCATCTCGCTGTATGCGATATTGCCGACGCTGCTGCTGCTTCCCGTGGCCGGCGCGGTGGTGGACCGCTACGACCGAAGAAAGGTTATGCTGGCCGGACAAGCTTTGGCGTTATGCTCAACCGTATTTATCGCGACGATGCTTTATCTGGATGCGCTGTCGCTCTGGGCCATCTACGTGGCGGCGGGCATCGGCTCGATCGCGGGCGCCTTTACGATGCCGGCCTATCAGGCGGCCACGGCGCAGCTGGTGCCGAAACGGTATTTGGGTCATGCGAACGGACTGGGACAGATCGTCATGTCTCTGAACGGCATTATGGCTCCCGCGCTGGGCGGAGCGATGGTCGTGCTGATCGGGCTCCAAACGATCGTGGTCGTCGATCTGGTGCTGCTCAGCTTGTCGCTTGTCATTTTGTCGCTTATGCGTTTCCCGAATCTGATGTTCAAAAAACGCGAGGAACCGATGATCCGGGAAATCGTCGGCGGGTGGAAGTATATTATTCACCGCAAAAGTTTGGTCGCCATGGTCGTGTTTTTTATCGTCGTCAACTTCTTCATGAGCTTGTACAACGTGCTGACGACGCCGTTTCTGATGCAGTTCATGTCCGCCGACAAGGTAGGGCTCGTTATCGCGTTCGAGGGAGCGGGGCTGCTGATCGGATCGGTGCTCATGTCGATTTGGGGCGGCTTCGACCGCCGGGCGGACGGCATGGTCGGTTTTGTCATGCTGACAGGGCTGTCGGTCGCAGCCGTCGGCATTTATCCATCGCTTGCGACGGCGGTTATCGGATTGTTCGGCTTCGGCTTGGCGCTGGCGCTGATCAATACGCACTGGCTGGCCTTGATCCAGACGAAGGTAGGGCTGGAGCTGCAAGGACGGGTGCTGGCGACCAACCAGGTGATGGCGTTCAGCATGCGGCCGCTCAGCTTCCTGCTTGCAGGGCCGCTTGTCGCGTCCGTCTTCACGCCGCTTGCGTCGGCATTGCCCGACGGCACGGAAGCGGCAGGGGTGTTCGGGACGGGAGAAGGGATGGGCATCGGACTGTTGATCGCTTCGATCGGCGCCGTCTTGTTCGTCTGGGCCTTGCTCGGCATGCGTTATCGGCCGCTGCGCCATATGGAGACGATCCTGCCCGATGCCGTGCCGGACGCCGTCATTATTCGGGACAAGGACCAATTGCAGCAGCTGGCCGACCGGCAGTTAGGCGTCGGCACTTGATGGAGAAAAAAGGAGGAATCGTATCATGGAAAACCAATCGCCGGAAGCCCGCTATAAAGTGGTGATCAACGACGAAGAGCAATATGCGTTATGGCCGCTGGCATTGCCCAATCCGGCCGGATGGCGCGAGGCCGGCATGAGCGGCACAAAAGACGAATGTCTGGATTACGTCAAGGAAACGTGGACTGATATGACGCCGCGCAGCCTTCGCCAAGCATGAACGTTATGCCCGCAATTTATGCGGTGCGCATGAACGGCAATTCGGTCCCAGAGGAGCTGGAACGGATGGATCGCTGGTCCGCTCTGGTGCCGGCAGAACGCGCGGCGCGCCTCGCAAGGCTTCGACATTGGGAGGACCGCTGGCGTTCGCTGGCCGGCGACATGCTGGTACGGTATGCGCTGCGGGAGCGGTACGGACTGCCGGTTCAGCGGATCGCATTTACGCGCAACGCTTACGGCAAGCCGGAGCTGCGCGAGAACGACGTACAGTTCAACGTTTCCCATGCGGGCGAAATGGCAGTCGCGGCTTTCCACTCGGCTGCGGTCGGCATCGATATCGAGCGGATCGGCCGGGCGGATATGGAGCTTGCCCGAACGATGTTCACCGCCGCCGAATATGAAGCGCTGCGAAGCCTTCCCGCCTATGAGCGCGACCGGTTGTTCTATGCGATCTGGACGGGAAAGGAATGCTGCATGAAAGCGGCAGGCGTGGGATTGGCCATTCCGCTGGACTCGTTCTGTGTCGCGGATATCGTCGGCAGCGATGGCCGCAGCGCAACGCCCGTCCGCTGGCTGCGGTCGGACCGTGCGGCGGACGGGAGCGAAGCTGCAGCGCAACGCTGGCAAGTGCGTCATTACGAGCTGGATCCCGCCTATATGCTTGCGGTTTGCACCACCGCGACGGATTGGCCGGCCCGCGTGACGGTGTTGGATGCATCACAATTGATCGTGTCTGATTGCTGCTGACTATGGAAAAGAGCTCTATGCCTTCACGGATAGAGCTCTTGCCGCGTCTTACGGTTGATATTGACGCCGCACCGCGTCCGGCAATTCCTCGAAAGCGACTTCCTCATAATGCGTTACGCCCCGAATGAACGCGTGGTACAGCTGGACGTAAGTGCCTTCTTGCAACGGCTTTCCGGTCGAAAACCCGATCGTCCTTTCTCTTCCTTTCGAATTATAAGCTGTCAGCTTATAGTCGTAACGTCCGTTTTCGTTCAGATCGCCGGGGCCGGCAATCATCGTATAATAGACGGTTTTACCGGCAGGATTTTCAGGCGTCAGCTTTTCGGGAGTGAACAAGAACATCCATACGCAAGCCGCGATCAATATGAGCAGACCGGTCACCAGCAGAACTTTTTTCAAGGTATATTCCTCCTTTAAGGGATTAAGATGAAGCGATATCTTTGCGCTTCAACCGTCGAATCGACAGCGAGGCAAACAAAATGACGAAAACCAGATTCATCGTCCAAAACATCAGATTTTGCCCGGGCGGAAGTTTGTCCTGGCTCAGTACGCCCATGCCGATCGTCAGGAGGGAGTACGGGAACAGCAATCCAAGCTTGGCTACGTACATCCCCAGGCCGACAAAGACCGCGCATAGACTGATGCCGATCGGCGCGGCGAAGCTTCGGGTTCGCATTGAAAAGACCATTTGCAGTGCGATGATCGACAAGGAAGCGTACCATCCGCGAACCGTCCAGCTGATCGTCTCGGCAGGAATCGGACCGGGCAAGGCGAACAGGGTGCCGGCCAGCCAATAAAGGCCCAGAAACAACGCTTGCGCAAACAAGATGAGCAGGCTGACGACAATCCATTTGGCAAGCAACAGGCCGGCAATCGATACAGGCGAGGAGAGCAGCATGTTCCAATTCCGGTTCAGATGCTCCAGCCGGCAACTATAGGAGCAGCAGATCGCGATCAGAATCGGCAAAAAAAACTCGCCGTAAAACAAGCTGACCTGGGTCCAAAGGCTGTACCAGCCATTTTGCAGCACTTCTTGGTTCAACCAATAATTGGCGCATCCAATGAGCAGGCTTATGAATGGCAGCGCCGCGAGTACAATCCCGATCCGAGAATGCCGATATTTCAACCATTCGGCGGCAATCGTTCGTTTCATCCGCTTCCCTCCTCAAATTTCCTGCCGAGTGACATGGAATCTTCCGGCGTTGTACAGCAAGACCGCGATCGCGACGGCGGCCGCCGCAAGTCCGAAAGCCGCGGGCTGAACGAAATAGTCGCCCGACGATTCGGCATACCGGTATGCGACCGGGCTCAGGTCCATGTAGTACGACCAGATTAAGAGACGGCGGGCGGCGGCGGGGAACAATCCGGCGGTCATGCCGATGAATCCGCCCAGCATGCCGAGACAAAGCGCGAACGCCTGATTGTGGACGGCCAGCGAGATCCATTGCTGGAGCGCCGTTACGGCAAGTGTGGTCAGCAGGGTGCCGCCGGCAAACCGGAGCAGCCATTCGACCGGCGGGCCGCCGGGAAGCTCCTTGACGAGTCCGAAGAAGATCATGAGGACGACCTGTACCACCGTAACGCCAAGCAGCAATGCATTGGCGCAAATAAATTTCGCCGCATAGAGACGACTGCGGCTGACATCGGTGGCGACGAGCATCTTCCAGGTTGAGCCCTTATGCTCCATATCGCAAATCCGGGAGACGACGATGGCCGTTATAATCGGCATAAACAGTCCGTTCATGGAGGAGATGCTGTACAAGACAGTCTCCCAGCCGGCGTGGTCCGGATTGCGGGCGATCGACCGGCTGATGGACATGAATGCCCACATCATTTCTACGAAAAGAACCAGGAGCATCATAGTCCCTATGCTTTTCCGGCGGATTTTGAAAAATTCCAGTCCCAACAGCGTGGTCACAGGCTTCGCCCCTTTCCCGTCCGCTCCAGGAAGAAATCTTCCAAGCTTTTTTTCTGCTCTTCGATCCGGATGACCGGTATGCCGTGTTCCACGAGCATCCGGTTCATTTCCGCCACTACGACATCGTCGACCAAATCGAATTCGAGCCGGTCGCCGCTGCCCAGCGGACTGAAGCCTTGCGTCAGAAGAAACCGCTCCGCTTTCGAGTTGTCGCCTGTTTTTAAACAAATAGCCGTTCGGCTGCTTATCTTCAGCTTTTCCATACTGCCCTGGTAAGTTAGTTTCCCTTCGCTAATAATGCCGACTGTAGTGGCGATTTGTTCGATTTCCGACAGCAAATGGCTGGAAAGCAAGATCGTCATCCCATATCGGGACGGCAGCGATTTGATGAGCTCCCGGATTTCGCCGATGCCAGCCGGATCGAGACCGTTCGTAGGCTCGTCCAGAATAAGCAGCTTGGGGAAGGCGACCAGCGCCATCGCAATGCCCAGCCGCTGCTTCATGCCCAGCGAATATTGCTCGGCTTTTTTGTTCTTATGATTTTCCAGCCTTACGATTCGAAGCGCCTCGTTCACGTTGGCATCCGGCACGTCCCGCAGCCGCTGCATAATCTTCATGTTTTCAAGTCCCGTCAGGTGGCCGTAGTAGGAAGGAGACTCGATCAACGAGCCGGTGCGCTTTAAGATGGCCGACCGATGCTTGCTCAGATTTTGTCCGAACATGCGGATCGTCCCTTCCGTAGGCTTCATGAGTCCCAGCAGCATTTTGAGCGTGGTCGTTTTCCCGGCGCCGTTCGGTCCAAGAAATCCGTAGATTTCTCCTTCCTGTACTAGAAGATCCACCTTATTTACGCAATGAACCGCTCCATACGTTTTGGATAAATTTACGGTTTGCACGATAGGCGAAGCGCTCATTTCGATCAACCCCATTTCAGTCTAGTTTTTCATTTGTGTTTCCAGATTCAACTGTAAAGAACCCGCCTTTCGGCAGCCTGAAAAGAACCTTACGCGAACCTTAATTCATAGCGGGCAAATGCAGTTGTCTTCATGGTTCATATATAATAGAGGCGGGTGATGCACGAATGGAAACGTTGAAGGATAGAAAAGTATTGATTGTAGACGACGAACCGGACATGAGGATGATGATCGAGAGATTTTTAAGAAAAGAAGGGTTTTTCCGCATTTATGCGGCCGGCGACGGTGCAACGGCTCTGTCGATCTTCCGGGCGAACAAGCCGGATATCGCCATTCTCGATGTGATGCTGCCCGACGGGGACGGTTTCTCGCTTCTGTCTTCCATAAGACAGTTCTCGCAAACACCGGTGCTTTTTTTATCCGCCCGCGGCGAAGACGAGGACCGATTGCTCGGATTGGGCATGGGAGCGGACGATTATATCGTAAAACCGTTTCTGCCGCGCGAGCTCGTATTAAGGCTGTCGGCTATATTGAAGCGGGTCTATGCGTCTCCTGCGGCAGAACGGCTGTCCGTGTTCCGATTGGGGGAGCAGATCGTCGATTTGGAAAATGCCGTGGTGCGGAGAGGCCAAACGGAGCTGCCGTTAACGCCGAAGGAGCATGCCCTTCTGATGAAGCTTTATGAGAACCGGAACCGGATTGTCACGAGCGACGCGTTGTGTCAGGCCGTCTGGGGAGACGACAGCGTCGGATACGAAAATACTTTGATGGTTCATATCCGGCGGGTTCGCGAAAAGATCGAGCAGGAGCCGTCGAGCCCAGTCTATCTGCTTACCGTCAGGGGTCTGGGGTATAAGCTATCGGCGAAGGAGACGGATTAAATGGAAGGCATTATCCGCATGCTGCGCCGCTTTGCCGCCGCCACCGTCCTCATCTCGATTTTCCTGCTGCTGTTCAACTTTGTTTTGCTGGGAACGCTCATATTCAAAGAAATAAAGCAGCACCCGTCGCCGGAAAGCGTGGTGAGGGAAGTGGCTCAACATCTGACCAGCCGGGACAACGGCTATCGACTGTCCGGACATTCCGTTGAGCTGCTGCAGCAAAATCAAGCTTGGGCCATGCTGCTTGGCGAAGACGGCCGAGTGAGATGGGACTACCGGTTGCCCGACGATGTGCCGAGGTCTTTCAATCTGGTCGAAGTAGCCAAATTTTCGCGTTATTATTTGATGGATTACCCGGTATATATATGGGAGCATGAAGAAGGGGCGGTTGTGGTCGGTTATCCCAAAAACAGCTACGGCAAATATCAGCTGAATTTCCTGTACGACTGGATCCGCTCGTTGCCGCAGCGTCTTGTGCTGCTGCTGCTTCTGAATGCGGGAGCGGCGCTGCTGCTTTCGGTCTGGATCGGCGCGCGGCTTTTGAAAGGCATTCGTCCTCTTATCGCCGGAGTGCACCGCCTGGCCAGGGAGGAGGCGGTTCATTTGGATTCGAAAGGCATATTCGGCGACTTGGCTCGGAGCATTAACGCCGCATCGTCTAAGCTGCAGCACAAGACGGCCGCATTAAAGTCCAGGGATGAAGCCCGTTCCAATTGGATTGCCGGAATATCCCACGATATCCGGACCCCGCTCTCCATGATTCTCGGCTATGCAAGCGAAATGGAGGATAACGCGGACGTACCGGCGGAATCCAGACATCAGGCCGGCATAATCCGGAGACAGGGGGAGAAGCTTCGCTCGCTTGTCAGCGATTTGAATCTGGTTTCGATGCTCGAATACGAAATGCAGCCGTTGCGGATGAAGCCTGTCCGGCTGTCGGTGCTGGCCAGGCAAGTTGCTGCGGATTGTTTGAACGACGGCTTGGATGAACGATATGAGCTTGTCCTGAACCTGGAAGACGAAGCGGTTCGGATCAAAGGGGACGAAAAGCTGCTGCTGCGGGCCATCGGCAATTTGGTCCAAAACAGCATACGTCATAACCCGGAAGGATGCAAAATCGTGATAGAAACCTCGCTGTTGAAGGGCCGTTCCCGATATTGTCTCGCCGTAAAAGATAACGGACGGGGAATACCGCATCACCGATTGGCCGAAATAACCGAGTTGCCTTACTCGTCTAAGAGAAAGCATCCTGTCCAGCAAGGCCACGGATTGGGACTTCCGATGGTATCTCGGATTGCGAAAGCGCATAACGGCCGGCTCTTGATGGAAAACGGCGGAGGCGCGGATCGCGGAGGTTTGCATGTTATAATGGAAATTCCTGTGTTAGAATGTAGGTAGTGGTGCCAGAGAGGGAGTGATCGCAGATGGATAGACATAATCGTAACGACTCAAATAACGTTGAAGATCGTTTAAATGCTATTGAAGATCAATTGAATAAGCAAAGAAAAAGATGGAAGCTAATCAAATCAGTCTTTTTTGTTGGTTTATCCATATTTCTATTATTATTTCTAATAGGAGTTTTCCAATACGTTGCGGGCTCATAATAAGATAATCGTTTTTGTTGTCGCAGCTATTATAACCATCGAGATGTTTATATTCTCAGGAATGGTTAAGGATAAACAGGGTCCGCAGCTTGAACGCTACGAAATTGATCTGCCTCTATTAGACATCTCGAATGCAGACAACGGACTGGACAAATGGATGATTCCGGCGATTATGCTGGGAGAAGGTCTCGAATCGGATTTTATTCGAGAGAACGTATATATCCATGATTTTAGTTTAGTTTCTGCTGATCCCGTCATCCAGCTGAGTTTTTCCATCTCTTATAGTGAGCACCAGTCTGTAATCGCAAGGAGTTACCAAATGAGAGAGTTCGGAACAGTTTTTACAGTCCATAAAGATGTCAAAAAAACTGTCGAGCCTCTAATTTCCGTCTCCGACTTCTTCGATCTATTTCGTATCGTTGAACATAAGCAAATGATGAAACATTTCAGATTAAACGATGAGCCTTCGCATAGCTTCATTAATTCGATCTCCAGATTGGGGGAAGCGGATTTAGATCCCGACACGACTGTCGTCTATCGCAATAATATCGTTCCATTAGAGAATATTGATCCAAGAGGGGAGTATGCCGTCTGTTTTGTAACCTTCGCAGCCCGCAGCGGCGGTTCCCAAATTCCATTTGTCGTTCAATTGTAGCTCTCCGGCATAATAAATGATTTAAAAAGGAAAATCCGTTGTTGATTTCAAATGGAAGCGATATTGTCAAGGTATGGAATTCGTATGATTGTATTGGCGAATTTAAAGATGAAAGAGGTGGTGCGATGACTCCTAACGAGGTTGTACAAATCGCAGATGAATATTTGCTTCCAATCGTATCCGATATGTACGGTTTGGATGGTTACGACATCAGGCCGATTGAGGGCCATCCCGGAGGAAGAAATGTCGTATTTTCCTGTGCGAAAGCGGGCGCGGAAGCCCTGATCGTTCGAATCGTTTATTTACCGGACAGGAGCCGGGAAGATCTGCTGGGTGAAGTTGAGTATATCCTGTATTTATTTGAGCATGGGGGCAATGTTTCGGATGTAATCCGCTCCAGAAAGGGGAACCTGCTGGAGGAGATTACTTATCGCAACGATACCTTCTTTATTTGCCTGTTTCAAAAGGCAAAAGGAAAAAAGCTTGCAGAAAATCATTATCGATACCGGGAAGGAGTTCCTATTGCCGAATATTATTATAATTGCGGCAAAGTACTGGGGAAACTGCATCAACTATCGAAAGCGTACTCTCCAGTCCATCGCCGCTGCAGCTTTTTTGATAAATTCAATGTCGAATATATCGAACAACTGATCCCCGATTCCTTTTCGGCGCTTAAGGCGAAGCTTATAGAACTTCTTCATACCTTAAAAGGATTGGACAAAAGCCCGAATACCTTCGGCATGATTCATTTTGATTATAACGACGGGAATTATGCGATAGATTTCGATACCGGACAAATCACCGTCTATGATTTCGATAATTCGTGTTTCGGCTGGTATATGTTTGACCTTGCAAGCCTCTGGACAAACGGAGTCGGCTGGATCCAATTCGAACCGGACGCCGGTAAACGGAAACAGTTTATGGATCATTATTTTGAAACCGTCCTGGCGGGATACAGCTCCGAAACCAAAGTGGAACCGTCCATGCTGGAAAAGCTGCCTTTTTTTATCCAAGTCAACCTCATGGAACGGATTGTGAACGAATTCGAGCGTATGCGGAACGGTGATGATCCGGAATGCGATGAGGAGTTGTCCTATTGCATCAAATGTCTGGAAGACGATATCCCGTATATGGGATTTTTTCATAAAATCTATTCGTGCGAAGAACCATTTGAGTATGCGGAACAAAACAGGGATCGTGGTCAATGAGAATAAGCTGAACAGTTATTCCGTGACTAGACGAGGGGATTGAAACCGTTCACTGCGTAAAGTTTGGTTATATCCAATGTTCACCTTGGCATTTGCATGCTCGTTGCGGTACATTTTTCTTATAACAAATTGGAAACGGAGTGAGGACAATGAAAAAGACAATGTTGGTTGCAAACGTTGCAAGTCGGAGTCCTCACGCTATTGAGGTGTAAGCCTTTACTGACAATAGCCCTGGGGACGCATGTGCATGAAGTCCCCGGGGCTTTTTGATGTCATTATCAATTGACAGGATGAAAGCCGCGGTCTCGATTGCCGCGGTTTTTTGCGTTTATTGAGCGGTTGCGTAATGGGAAACGAAAACATGAATTTGGAGGAAACAGAATTGGATTTGATGAAGTTAGGGTGGAACGACTTGTTGCAGCAGCATTATGAGGCGTATAGAGAGCGGGGGTATATGGCCGGACGTGTCGTGAAGGAGCATCGCCATTATTATTTGATCGCTTCCGAAAACGGAGAACGGCTCGGTGAAGTATCGGGCAAGCTGCGCTTCGATGCTTCCGGCCGGACCGATTTCCCTGCTGTAGGCGACTGGGTATTATGCAAAGAAGACGGAGAGCGGGCGATTATTCATGCCATCTTTCCAAGAAGAAGCAAGTTTTCCAGAAATGTGGCCGGTTCGGTAACGGATGAACAAATCGTCGCCGCCAATATCGATACGGCGTTTCTTGTCATGGCGTTGAACCAGGACTTCAACTTGCGGAGGCTGGAACGTTACTTGCTGCTGGCGTGGGACAGCGGAGCGAATCCGGTGATCGTGCTAAGCAAAGCAGACTTATGCGACAACGCAGAGGAGAAACTGTTGGAAGTGCAAGCGATCGCGCCAGGCGTACCGATTCATAGGATCAGCGCGATTGAAGCGAGCGGCTTGGAAGCGCTGCAGCCCTACTTGACGGAAGGAAAGACGGCGGCGTTGATCGGCTCCTCCGGCGTCGGCAAATCGACTTTAATTAATGCGTTAGCCGGTCAGGAGCTGCAACGGGTCAACGAGATCAGGCTTGAGGACGGTCGAGGCAAGCATACGACGACCCATCGAGAATTGATTGTATTGCCTCATGGCGGCATCATCATCGATACGCCCGGCATGCGCGAATTGCAGCTGAATGCGGCAGAAGACAGCTTAAACTCGGCATTCGAGGATGTCGAAGCCTTAAACGACCAATGCCGCTACAGAGATTGCAAGCATCGAAGCGAGCCCGGCTGTGCGGTCAATGCTGCCGTCGCAAGCGGCGAGCTAGATTCTAGGCGGTATCAGAATTATTTGAAGATGGAAAAGGAACTGGCCTACGCCGCGCGCCGAGAACAGGAGAAGAGCAAGCGCAACGAGAGATATAAGAAAAGCCGAAAGTGACCGTAGCCTCGCAGGTTTCGATTGACGAATTTAAGATTAGGGGTTTGATGTGGATGTCAAACTTTATATTTAGGTGGGCCGAAATTGCTGACATCGATGCGGCTGCGGATACGATGATGCAGGCTTTCGAAGGCGAAAGCGAAATGGGCGAATGGGTCAGGATGATGATGGATGGGCGATGCGGATGCTTATCAAGTCCGTCCGATGACCCGCGAAGATATTCCGTTTGGCGTTATGCTGCATACTCAAGCAAGTCAGCAAAGCTTGATTTATTTTCCCTACGATGAGAAATACTGGAATATGTTTGCATTTGATTATTTTGAAGAAAACCGAGATCAGTACAGAGTAATAGAAAAAGATGGTCGACCTGTCGGCATCTTTTCGCATAATACACACGCAAGTAATCAGATGTCCGTCTACATGTTCGATCTTATTCACGGGGTTTCATGGCTCGAGGCGACTCCACGGGTGACGGCTTATTTATTGCAATATGGCGATCGTCAGCTGCAGGAGAACGGTTGCAGAATTGAAGAAATAGCTTATTCGCTTCGGCAAGGGCATCCCGTATTTGAGATTATGCGTGATAGCTACAGTAAGGAAAGACAACAGGAACAAAATTACTATCGAATACCCGAAATAAAAGGATTTCTGTCTGCAATCAAACCAGTGCTGGAGCAACGACTTGGAGAGTCGTTTATTTGCGGGTATACCAATAAAGTTAAGCTTCAACTGTTCGGATGGAAAGAGCTGATTTTAATTCACTTTGATTCGGGTAAAATAATTGAGATCTCTTCCGTGGACAATGTGCATCATGGCTACTACGATATTCATATGCCTCTTGAGATATTTATGCATCTATTGTTCGGGCAAATGGATATAGATGACTGTATTCATCTCAATCGTGAAGTAGGCAGTTGGAATGATGGTCGGGGAGTCGATAACGAGCTGAGAATTTTGTTGAAGGTTCTGTTTCCCAAAAAATCCAGCTATATTAATCATTGCTTGTAACTTGCGAGTCTGGCACATAAGAATATCTACATTAGATAAGGAGATGTCACTCATGGATCTGTGCAGTGAAAAAGCTGCTGTCACAAAGCTTCAACCGCTTTTTGATGAGCCGATTGAGCGAATCATCTATCTAGATCCCGGTTATTCCGGACATGCAAGCGATGATTGGCTTGTGAAGACGGGTTCAAGCGAGCACGTTGTGCGCTCGTCCCGTTGGAATGAGCCGCCGAGCCGTGAGTTTTGGTGGGGATGCTTCGATTTGTTTGGTATCGACCCGCGACGAATGCTGCACTTCGAAGCCAATGCCGCCATGCTTGCTTCCGTTCAAGGCATTCGGGTGCCGCGAGTTCTGAAGCATGCCGCCATGGAGAACAGAGAATATCTCGTCGTCGAAAAAATGAGCGGCAGCGCGTTGTCGTCCTTTAAAGGGCAATCGGATGCGTTGCTGCACCAATTAGGCGTGTGGCTGGCTCAAGTTCATTCGAAGCGCTGCGATTATTTCGGAAACCTCGCACGAACTCAAGACCAGCCGGTAGAGCGCTTTCATGAACGTTTAGCGGATACAATACGCCAGCTCGTCGAACGCGATTATAAGAACGACGGAAGGATCATAGCCCAGCTTGATGCCGTACTTCGTGAGCTGGCCGATCTGCCGGCGCCCGATCATTTTTGTCCTGTCTTTATCGATCTTGATCCGTCCCAGTTTTTGATTGAAAATGGCTTATTGTCTGCTGTAGTGGACGTCGAGGCCTATGCGGTTGGCCCGCGGGAGTTAGATTTTATCGGTTTGGAGTATGTGCTGGATGAGCAATCTGCCGCTGTTTTTCTTGGCGGTTATTCGTCGATCATGCTACCTCCGGAACTTTCGCGCTGCAGGACCGTTTACCGCTATTTCTACCGCCTGTTAGGCGTACAAGGCTCTATTGATTTGGATCGATGGCTTGCACAGAAGGTTTTATTTCGATGAATTGGACGGATTATGGCGTGAGAAAAGAAGTTAGATGAGGAGACCTCTTCATGAAGATGAACAAGAAACTACCCTTATTTATTGTAACGGGTGCGAGCGGTGCAGGGAAAACGACTGTCATGCAAGAACTGAGGATTCTTATGCCGGATTTCGTTATATTCAGCACGGATAGTGATAATTTTGGATCAACCGCTGCAAAGTTGGAATACCAGGACAGATATAACTTATTGCTTCATTTTGCTAACTTTGCGATGACACCACCCGAAATCATCGTCTTCGCAACCGGGAGGATAAATCCATGTGGACGGATGACATGTTAAAACAACATGAACAGTTTGCCCAATGGCTTCTGGACAATGCTGAAACTGCATACAATCCGCCGATGCCTGCAATCGATACGACCAGTAATCCTCCCGCTGAAGCAGCAGAGCAAATAAAAAGATACATCATGTTGAAATGGAACGAGCGTGATTCAGCTTAAATAAGTATGGTAAACTGTTCGAATCACGACACTTAAGGGGGATTAATTAAACTATGGAAGATTCTGTTGTTCTACAAGCAGAACGAATTGCGGGCGATTTTCTTCAGGAACAAGTCAAAACATCACATCAGATCGTCGGTAAAGGCAACACGAATCAGGTTTGCGTAGTTGAATCGGAGAGCCATAAAGTTGTTGTCCGCATGAATGATAAAGATAAATTCCCGGAATTCGTCAAAGAAAAATGGTGTATTGAACAAGCAGCCGCAGTTGGCATTCCTGGACCCGAGGTATTGTCTGTTGGCATTGTTGACGAAATCGCGTTTATGATTCAAGCCTTTGTTGAGGGAGACAACGGGTTAGACAGTAAGGTTCCCAGGACCGCTGTTTGGAGGAAGCTGGGCGAATATGCCAAGCTTATTCATTCTATTCCAGTGAAAGGGTATGGCGAGTATCTGGTTGATCCGGTCCACGGTAAGTTTCAGTCACCTCCTCATGCCGGATCAGACGGTAGTTGGCATGGGTATGTGCAATATAATATCAATAGTTTGACTGAACATGATCGCTTAATCGAGCTTGGAGTAATTACTCAGGCGGAATCGCAGAGAGTAAGAGAACTGTTTGAAAATTTGAAGCGTGAACCGTTCCGCTTCGGTTTAGATCATGGGGATCTCTCTATAAAGAACGTTATTGTCAATCAAGAGAATCGAGTAATTTTGCTGGATTGGAATGCAGAGGTAAACGTGGTACCGCATGCTACTGTTGCTCAATTGATGCAAATCCAAATACTGGGGTTAGCGGAGGGCCCGAATGTAGCAGAGTTTGAAGCGTTTGCGGACGGGTACGGATTATCTGAAGAAGACCTTTTCGTCACGAGGCATTATCTGCTATTGAGGACTTTCGATAACCTTAGGTGGGCTATTGATCGAAATCCCAATCTGATCGAACACTATGCTGCGTTTGCGAAACAAGTCGTTGATATGATTATGGATTAGCACAAAAATAAACCGGATTCGAAAGCATATCCGATAGGGACCTACTATAAGCAAGGATACTGGAACAGGCCGGCCATAAAACAGGACTGCTTGTTGTACCGGGTTAACCACATACGGCAGGTGGAGGCGCTTGAGTCTTTCGCGGTTTCTCGGGAAAACGACATTTATATTTTATTCATTGGTGTAACAGCTATTGTACTCCTTGCTGTCGAAGGTTCGATAGTAGTGTTTAACTTGACGTCGAGGAAAGAAATGAGTAATATGTATAAGTAACTAAATAGTTATTTACAAAGGTGGTTGTATGAAAAGTCGAAAAAGAGAACCTCATCGAACGCAGGAAACGATTCTTGCCTGTGCTGCAAAAATATTTGCCGAACATGGTTATGCCGGTGCTAGAATCGATGACATCGCCGAACAAAGCGGCATGAACAAAAGGATGATTTACCATTACTTTGGTGATAAACGGGGCCTATATACAAAGGTGTTGGAAGAACAATTGCTCCATATGTCTGAGCATTTGCAAGTACCTGAGCTGGATTCCGAATACGAAATCATTAAAAGCGTCGTAGAAGCTTATTTTGACTATTGCAGATTGAATCCAAATTACATCTCCTTGATGATTTGGGAAATGGTATCGGAGTGGAAGACTCTTAACCGTATTTTCAACCAAGTTCAGAGCCGGTTTCTTCATTCTTTGATCGAAACGATCGAAGCTGGCGTACAAAAGGGTGTCTTTCATTCCAATACGCATCCGCGTATTTTTTTGACGCTTACGATTGTACAAGTGTTTTGCTTTTTCCCCGTCTTAAAGCATCCAGACTTACTGCAATTTGGGCAGGAACACGAACGGCAAGATTCCGATTTTTCTTTATACAAAGCGAAGGTTGTTGATCAAGTGATGAGGGCATTAAAACCATGAACGTACTGAAGCACATGAGGGAGTGATTCGATGTTGGATATCTTAGAATACTCCATGCGTATTTTTCCAGGGCTGTTGTTAATCTTGCTCACCTACGTTCTTCTCCCCGGAAATTCGAGTAGAGTAGACGTCGTAAAAATATTTTTACTCGTTTTCGGCTTTCTATTGATCCGAGATGTTATGACACCTCTGGGCTTCTGGCGCTTTGGGATAACGGGACCCACCTTGTGGCTCCGGTTTATCGAGGACGAAATGATCCTGATCGCATTGGGTTTTATGTCTTTGCTCGTCACTTTTATCGTGGTCCGCTTCAATCCCAGCATGAGCGGGTATCTTATATGGTTCGGATCAAATAAAATGCTGTCATTTTGCATAGGAGTATTGGGGGCTGCTGCCGTGATTGCCCCATTTTTTTTCCTATATTCTGTTGTACCCATCGAACAAAGAGGCGGTGTTCCGTCTCTATCCTTGCTTGTTTTATTGTTCTTTTCTTTATCCGGGAATTTTATGGAAGAGGTATTGTTCAGAGGGTATCTCCAAGGATATTTTACGGGAATAACGGGACCTTGGCGATCAGCTGCTTTATCAGGGCTTCTTTTCGCAGCGGGGCATATTTTCCTTGCCGCGACTGTAACTGACTTGGGATTTCCGATCTTAATTTTTACTTTGTACGAAGGCTTCGTGTGTGCGATGGTTCGCATGAAATATGGCGTTGTCGCTGCCACCCTGACCCATGGTGTGACGATTTTTGCTTTAGCTTCGGGGTTGTTTTAGAAAGATTTTTGTCGTTCACCCATGTTAAGAACTATCGTCGGCATAACATGACCGTAAATCGAAAAGAAATTGTCTGATCCGGCTAATCATCAGGCACTTTTACGAATTTCAGCCAATAAATACCTGCTGCCGCAAGGGAGAAATGTGGATATGAACATGTTCGACCATATGAACTTCTTTCATACGACGTCGGAGATGCTGGAGAGGAGTTTAAGCCAGTACTCATAGTGAGCATAGTTAGGGCTAATATCAAGTTGGAAGAAAAAGGAGTCACCATGCAAGCAAAAGTATGGGCTCTTTCATAAACCGAAACTGAATTTGTTAAAAGTGCTTTCGGATGAGATTCGTTTAATTACGAAGGAATAGTCCCGCAAAAGAAATGGCCGGATTTATGGTTAGATCTTTATGATGGCGAGAAAGTTGTTGGATTGTAAATGAAAAAACGTTTGACTTCGAATGAAGAGATCCGATTTTCCGTATGCGTCGAGAATAAGATAATAGTGACATCCAACGATTGCAGCATTAATACTGCTTCACAAAACTCGTATTTTATACATATGTCTATAACTAAGCGATATCCCTTATCCATCAATGGTTTTTATATTGTGTCATACATTATATAACTGTATTTCAGAAATCCAATTTATAAGTTCGCTCTATACCTGTTAACGTGATGAAGCTGCCGATTGTGTCGGCAGCTTCATCCTGGTTGCTTATTAAACTAACGTTCCCTCTACGAATTAATAGCATCTGTTACAACTGTCTTAATATTATCAGTTTCAAGTGAATCGACCACTGCCTTCCAGGCGGTTGATGACGCCAAGCATCTACAATCTCCATGTACTCCCATCACCGGGCTGCTGCTCTTGCGTTTACCAAGTCGTTTGTTCCAATCACTCTGATCCGCATATCGCTTGGCTGTCCTCCAGTGAACTCCCACCTGTCTAGCGATGTCGCTCACGGATAGTCCTTCTGCTTCTCGTAGAAATTTGATATACTCTTGTTGAGGCATTTTCAGCATTCCTTACAGTCTCCTTCGTCGAGTTGTCGCAAACCTAACGATAGGAGGATAATAGGGTGCTGGCAAGTGTCTCTTTATCTTTGCCTCTACTTGAGCATTCTTACGCTGCAATTCTCGGCACTTTTAGTATGCAATAAACAAAAAACCTCCATGAATAGTTATAACTACTGGACTACGTCCAGGCAGATCTGTAAACGCAATACTCCGAATTGAGATTCCGCTGCGATGGAGAAAACAAGCAGTACCGTCATGAATATGAATAAGGAGACGATTTTGGCATGAAGCCATTCGATTCGACGGACTGGACGAAGTAAGGACATTTTCAACGTGCCGGTTTTCACTTCGCCAGTGATCAGGTCGGCAACATAGATGGGTATAAATACGGTCATAAATTGAGCCATGCTGTTCAGGAGTGTCAGCGGGAGTGACTGTCCGTTAGGCATCAAAATCACCGACTTCCATTCCCCGCCCGCGTTATAGAAGTAAATGGTCAACCAGGCATGAACTGCTATAATAGCCATGAAAATATACAGCTTTTTTAATCGGAATGTTTTGTATAACTCGTTTATAATCAGCCGGTTCACGGGCCGCCATCTCCTTCCATTATGTCGAAAAAGAATTGCTCAAGCGTCCGAGGCCTGCGGCTAATGGTTCGAATGTGAACGCCGCTCTTCATAAGCAGTTGATTGAGCTTATGTGAGTAATCGCCGTTCGTTTGGACGGTGAATCGGTCTTGGAAACGCGAAACGGAAATGACCTCGGATGCTGATCTAAGAAGCTGCTCCGCCTTGTCCGGTTCCGAAGTGACGATCTCTACGGTCTCCTTTCCCGAAGCAAGCAGCTGACTGACCTTACCCTCCGCAATCAGCTTCCCTTGCCGTATCACGCCTGCCGTGGTGCAGATTTGTTCGACTTCATGAAGCAGATGACTTGAAATCAGAAAAGAGATGCCTTGCTCCTCCGCGAGCTGCGAGATCAACTGCTTGATCTCCTTCATTCCTTGCGGATCCAGTCCGTTCGTAGGTTCGTCCAGAATGATCAGCTTCGGCCGGTTCAGAAGCGCGCTCGCAATGCCAAGCCGCTGCTTCATGCCAAGCGAGTAGGTACCGGCCTTGTCTTTTGCCCGATCGGACAGTCCTGCGATTTCAAGCACTTCATCGATTCGCTTCCGGGTTACCCCCGGCAAAAGATTCGCCGTCAACTTGAGATTATCATAGGCGGAAAGGTACGTGTAAAAAGCCGGATTCTCGACAATGGCGCCTACAAGAGAGATAGCAGCTTTAAACTGCGATTTCAGATGAAACCCGCCAATTCTAACCTCGCCGGCATCAGGATGGACGAGGCCTGTTATCATGCGGATCGTCGTTGTTTTTCCAGAACCGTTCGTGCCGAGGAACCCGTATATTTCCCCTTCCACTATTCGAAGATTCAGACGATCCACGACGGTCCTGGATCCGAAGGTTTTTGTCAATCCCCGTACTTCCAGCAGTATCTTGTTTCCCATAAGTTTTCCCCCCGATTATCTTCTGAATCGCCATGTCTTTCATCATAACCGCTGAAAATAAAATGCTGCCGTTACAAGAATAAAAGATTAATATTGAAATGATTAAAATTTGATAAAGAGCGTGGATTTTCCGTCAATATTTATACACGATTTGAAGAAATTAATTATATAAGCTCGCTCATTTTTTATCTGGAACGAATGCAGCGTTATCATTGTACATACACAAAAGGGATGTCTCAACCGTCATTGAATAATGACCTTGAGGCATCCCTCTATTTCTTGACTAAATAATTTACCAGGGGGTTAAACTGCGGTACATCCGGGCCAACGAATGGCAAATTCGTTTCTGGATCGCCGCCGAACGGAAATATCCGCCATGAGAGCCGAGCGGAGTCCAGCTCATCAGGCCGGGATTTCGAACCTCGACATCTTCTGCGACGGCTTTATTATAGGAATCGCTTAACGACTTAAGCGGAAAGGCGATGACGTCGTCCTTATCGTAAAAGTTCACCCATTCGCCAACGCGCTTGCTGCTAAATCTCGGAGCAGGCACGGTGACGGGCTTGCCGAAATGGTCATACCTGAGCGTCCATAACGCCAGCGGGCTGCCCATCGTAAACAGATGCGACAGCGTCTCCCCTCTTTCGAGCGGAGAGTTGCCGCGTGCGATGATGGACTGAATGCGGGGAGGCAGCTTCCGATTTTGCAGATCGTAAATATAATTGCTGGCGACTACCGTTCCGAGACTATGGCCGATCAGACAGAGCGGAGCGTTCGCGCCGGCGCGTCTGGCCAGACACTGAAGCTTGCGCGCTACGCGCTCGTGGATGGCGGTATATATAAATTCTTCCGGTCGCGGATCATCCTCTCGGGGGATCGGCTGGTAGGCGATCGCGTCTCCGGCGAAACTGATCATAAAGCCGCGTGCGTCGATCCAATGATTCCAGCGGAGCCTGTACGGCGCCAGCTTGCAGAGCAGCTTCTCTTCGATCCGCTCGGTAATGTCGCCCCAATAGATGCCTTCCGTCACCAGCTCGATCTCGGGGCAGATCATGGACATTCGCCTCGTCAGCGCAGCAGCCAGCTCCTTGTGGAAATCCGGCTTCGGTCTGCCTATTCCGTGAATAATGCCGACAGCGATCTTCATTCCGCTTTCCCCCTCGGCAACTTACGTAGCGATTACCCTACACTATATGCCGGGAATAGGCGAATACTGCTATGGAACCAGTTGAAATGCCGGGCAATAAACGATAACCGTCCGAGGTCCGAGGCGGATGCGGCCAAATAAACCGGAGGCTGGTCAAAGCGTACTACACGCTTTAACCAGCCTCCGGATACTCGCTGTAAGCAGGAATCAAATCGGTTTACGAACGGTTTGTCGCAGCCGAAAGCTCCGCGCTGCCGGCCGTTTCGCCGAATGGCGGAACGCCGCGTTCCGATGGGAAAGCCCCGATTGCAGAAGTGTCGATGGGGAAGCCAGGGTTCCCGCTGCTGCCCGTCTCCTCCGGGTTATAGCGTTGTACAGAATCGGTGCCCGACACGCTCAGAATCCAAGCGGCGTACCAGCGGCCGAGACCTTTAAGCAGCATGGGCTGCAGCAGCGTCAATACCAAGCCGACCCCGCCGGCAATCCAGGAACGGTGGGCAGCGGTCAAGTTCCAGTCAAACAGCCGGTTCAGTTCCCAATCGTGCGAAAATAAGTTGAAGTCGAACAGCCGCATGCTTACCTCGTATGCGACCGGCGATAGCAGCACCGCAAAAGCCGTTACGGGCAGCACGATGGCGAAGGTGAACGCCGCGATGCCGATCGGAAGCTGCAAAATTCCGAACAGGATGCCGAAATACGATTTGCCATCCTTGTATACGGACAGCAGCCATTCGCGCCACCCTTGCTTTTCTCCGGCTTCCGGCTCTGTAACGGCGGGAGCGGCGGGATGCTGCTTGCCCAGAAGCCAATCCGCCGCGTACCTTCCTTCCCGAACCATAATCGTCCGGCTCAGGCTAAGCGTCGCAGCCAGCAGCGGCACGCCGATCAAAAATACCGACAGCGGCAGGCTTAACGACAATCCGGCTACGACAATGACAAATGCCGCAATTCCCTTGGGGAGCGACAGGACGAGCATTTTCCACGCTTGCAGCGCGCTTTGCTTTCTCATGATTACAACCACGCTTTCTCTATTGTTGTTATCATTGTAGCCTTCCGCTCCAAGTTTCGACCTCCTCCTGACGAATGGAATCGGAGCCGGACCTTAGTCTAGTTCAGGGGCTTTTTCTATCAAAAAAATCCTCCAAGCGCGGTTTCGCTTGAAGGAATCTTCTTGAGGGGACGAATCTCGATTAATATCCGAAAAATGCATCCTTTTTAATATTTCGTTTGGAAATCTGTTTATTTTGCAGCTCTTTCGAAAGCGAGTCCACCATCGCCTTCGGTCCCGCAATCAAATATTTGGCGCTGTCCTTGTATTGAGCGGCCAGCTGACCGATCTCCCGTTGCAGGTCATCCCTTGAATCCAAATAAGATACATGCACCGAACGTTCGTTGGCAAACGCATCGAGCTCGTCTTTAAACAGATACGACTTCTGACTGTCCATATAAAGCAGATGGATGGAATTCCCCTTCAGCTTCCCTTCCGCTTCCAACTGCTTTAAGATCGACCGGAATGGCGTAATGCCCATGCCTCCTGCGATCAGCACCGCGGGACTGTGATCTTGAAGGGAAAACCCACCGACGGGACCGCTCATCTTTACTTTCATGCCCGGTGTTAATTCCAGCATCGCTTGCTTGAATTCGCTCGGTTCTTTGCCGACGCCCATCGTAAGCCGAATGACATTTTCCGAAGGAGCAGAAGCTACAGTGAACGGTTTAAGAGGATTTTTAATCTTCTTGTGAACGATGGTGAATAGTCCGTGTTGACCGGCGATCCAGTTGACATCCTTTTCTTGTTCAAACAAAAAGCTGTAAGCATAATCCGATTCCTTAAAGCTTTCAATGAAGGTGACATCCCTTTTTTGAAACACTTTCAACATATCTTGAAAAAAACCCATTTTTCCGCCCTCCCTATTCATTCATCAAATATTTCCCCGTAATCGACTGCTCCGCATGGATAATTTGCGAAGGCTGGCCTTCGAACACCACCTGGCCGCCCCTGCTGCCTCCGTCCGGTCCCATATCGATAATCCAATCCGCTTGGCTGATCACTTCAAGGTTATGCTCGATGACGATGACCGTATTGCCGGCGTCTACGAGACGGTTCATGATGCCCATCAGGTGGCCGATATCCGACATATGCAAGCCCGTCGTCGGTTCGTCCATGACGTAGATGCTGCCATTCTTATGCAGCTCGCTTGCCAGCTTGATGCGCTGGCACTCCCCGCCCGACAGCGTGCTGAGCGGCTGGCCGAGCGTAATATAGTTCAGCCCTACGTCGCTCATCGCCTGGAGCTTTCGCACAACTTCTTTCAACTCGAAAAATTCCAATGCCTGCTCCACCGTCATCGCAAGCACATCGGCGATGGATTTGCCGTTCAGCTTGTACTCCAGCACCTCTTCCTTGAACCGTTTGCCTCCGCATACGTCGCATGGAAGCTTGACGCTGTCAAGGAAGGAAAGGTCCATATACACTACGCCCAGCCCTTGGCAGTTCTCGCAAGCCCCTTTGGAGTTGAAGCTGAACAAGCCCTGGTTCACCTTGTTCGCGGAAGCGAACGCCTTGCGCACATCGTCCATAATGCCCGTATAGGTCGCGGGATTCGAGCGTGTCGACACGCTTACCGCCGATTGGTCGATCACGATCGCATCCGGATGCTGACTGAGAAACACCTCGTTAATGAGCGTGCTTTTGCCCGAGCCGGCGACGCCCGTGACGACGGTCAGCACACCGGTCGGAATATCGACGCTTACGTTCCGCAAGTTGTGCAGCGTGGCGTTCCGGATGGGCAGCGTGCCGGACGGCTGCCTGCAATCCTGCTTCAGCTGCAGCGGCCGCTTCATATGGTCTCCGGTGAGCGTGCCGGACGTCAGCAGCCCCCGGTAGCTGCCTTCATAGACGATCGTGCCGCCGCGGCTGCCCGCATGAGGCCCGACGTCGACGATATGATCCGCTACTTTGATGACATCGGGATCATGCTCGACGACAATGACGGTATTGCCCTTGTCGCGAAGCTTCTGCAGCAATTCGTTCAACCGGTGAACGTCCCGGGGATGCAAGCCTACGCTGGGCTCGTCAAAAATGTATGTCACATCGACCAGACTGCCGCTCAAATGCTTCACCATCTTGACGCGCTGCGACTCGCCGCCGGACAACGTATCCGTCTCGCGATCCAGCGTCAAATAATCAAGCCCGATATCGACCAGATGCTGCAGACGCTCCGACAGCGACTTGACGATCGGCGCGGCGACCGGGTCGTCGATTTCCCGAATGACGCGAATGAGTTGTCCGACCTCCATGGCGGACATCTCCGCAATGTTCAGTCCGTTGATCTTGCTGCCGAGCGCGGTTGGACTGAGTCTCGCGCCTCGGCAGGCGGAGCATGGACCTTCGGTAATGAACGGCGCGACCGTTTTTTGCGTTCGCTCGGACTTTGCCTTAATATCCTGCTTGATGTATTTGTTGCTAAACTTCTCGATGACGCCTTCCACCGTTATGTTCATGGCCTTGCCGGCAAAATCCATCTTCACTTTCCTGGCTTTGGCGTACAGCAGCTGCTCCAGTTCAACCGGCGAATAATCGCTCAGCTGTTTGTCCATATCGAAGTCTCCCGACTGCACGATCATATTCCATTCCCAGCCGTTTACCGCGTAGTCCGGAAGCATAATCGCCCCTTCATTCAGCGACTTGGACATGTCTACCGCTTTGCTCATATCGACGCCCAGCCGGCGGCCGATCCCGTTGCACTCGGGACACATGCCTTGCGGATCGTTAAAGGAAAACATGTGCGCCTCCCCCACATAGGGCTTCCCCGCACGGGAGAAGAGCAGTCGGAGAAGAGGAGCAATATCGGTAATGGTGCCCATCGTGGAATGGGAACCTCCGCCCAGCCGTTTCTGGTCCACAATTACCGCCATACTCAAGTTTTCGATCGCATCCGTATCCGGCTGCGGCACTCGGGGCAGGAACGTGCGTACGAACATGCTGAAATTTTCGTTCAGCAATCGCGTCGATTCCGCGGCGATCGTATCGAAGACGATCGACGACTTACCGGAGCCGGATACTCCGGTAAAGATCGTAATCTTTCGCTTCGGTATGCGCAAGGATACGTTGCGAAGATTGTTTTCCCTCGCACCCGAAAGTACGATATATTCCTGACTTGCTCCGCTCATTCTTCTTCCTCCTCCAAAAGTTGGCCTAAACGCCGCAAGTTGATACTCCAAAACTTGGTGTAGAACGCCACCCAATCCTGCACTTCCTGAAGCGGGGAAGCGTTCAGCCGATACCGCGTTTCCCTGCCGACTTTACGGTCAAGAACCAATCCGGCTTCTTTCAATATCGTCAAATGTTTGGATACGGCCGTGCGGCCCATGTCAAACTGTGCCGTCAGCTCGTGCAGCGGCTTTTCCTCCGCTTCTGCCAACAATCGAATTAGCTGGCGTCTGGTTGGGTCTGCAATAGCGTCAAACACATCCCGGGACTGATAGTTGTCGCTCACAGCGCCCTCTCCCCCTTATAAACTTCGAGATAAGACACCATTTAGTGACACTTTGATTATAGGTCACCGTTTGGTGTCATGTCAACAGCGACATAATTGGATTTAAGATGAGAAAAGTAGTGATAAAAACATGACTATTATCACAAGAAATGCCAGCAGCCTTGGAATTACTTGAAGCGGCGATGACCGCCATTCGCCGGTATCTGTACGGTACTTGGCTTTCATGAATGAGGTTCGATAAAATTGGCCTGGCTTCAGCCGGTTATAAACGATTTCTATTTTGTCCCGTTTACGGACAGCAAAGTCGTTTACGACGATTTTCTCGTAGCGCTTCTTTTCCAAGGTGAATTGCATGTAGCTGCTGCGGCTCATACGAACTATATTCGCTGTAAGAAACTCTGCGTTCTTGATGGCGTTCAGTCTCGTTCTCGCGAAGTGGACCGTCGATGCAAATGACAACAAGGATACGCCCGCACAGCCTAACAAAAACCCGCTTGTGACGATCAAATTGGTTGTGCCGGCAATTTGCGATATTTGCGGATATTCCGGGTCCAGCTCAATGGTGACCGGTTGATGCAGCGAATACGATTGGCCGCCGTACTCCATTGAACGTCCCGTGAAGTCCTCGCCGTTGTGTCGGTATGTAAATTCGTATTCCCAGCCAATATGACGATGAGCGCCGGTTGACCTCTTCTCTTGCTCAATCGCGGTTACGACGCCTTGCGCCGACGCAATCATGTTATCTTGGCGCTGCTCCATCAAAAGCATGTCTTTCCAGCCAAGAACATAAATAAGCGTCAAAGCGAACCATAGCAATAGCCAAAATGAGAGAGTTACTCCGATACAGGCTGTCCAATGAATGCGTTTCGTTGTCATGAGGCCTCCCTATCACCGGGACGTATCGTACATAGAGAAGGCTGCCGGAAGGGATCCTCCGGCAGCCTTGCATGTCATTTATACAATTATCTTATAACAGATTTCAAATCGAGTAAAGAGAATATCAACCGCCATGCAGACGGAGCCGGTCTCCGGCGGGCTGCTGTGCGTCCAGCTTGCGAATGGCCAGCTTCGCCCCGATCGACCGAAAGCTGCCGATCACATCCTCGTACCCTCGCTCGATATGTTCGACGCCGGTAATATACGTATGGCCTTCGGCCGCCAGACCTGCCAGCAGCAGGCATATGCCGGCGCGCACATCCGTAGCGTGCACCCAGCCGCCTTGCAAAGGCTGGCCGCCGCGAATCAAAGCGCTCTCCTTCCGCATTTCGATTCTGGCGCCGAGCCGCAGCAGCTGCGGCACATGTGCAAATCGCATCGGATATACGCGCTCGGTTACGATGCTTCTGCCTTTGGCCAGCAGCAGGAGCGCCGTTATCGGCTGCTGCAGGTCGGTGGCAAACCCCGGGTACATGCCTGTCCGAATACGGGCGGCTCTCAATGAACCCGTACCGTATGCGGTGATGCGGCTTTCGCCGCATTCCACTTGCATTCCCATCTCTTCCAGCTTGGCGAGGCAAGCGCCCAGATGCTCGGGAATTACGTCCTTGACCGTGACCTGGCCGCCGTGCAGCCCGGCCGCCATCAGGAACGAGCCGGCAATTAACCGGTCCGGTATGACCGTGTGCGTCCCTCCGTTTAAGTAAGGGACGCCTTCGATACGGATCCGGGACGTCCCCGCTCCGTAAATTCGCGCCCCGAGCCGGTTCAGGAAGGCAGCCGTATCGACCACCTCCGGATCGACCGCAGCATTAAGCAGCTGCGTTCTCCCTCTTGCCCGGACGGCCGCCAGCATTGCGTTGATCGTTGCGCCGCAAGTGACGGTATCGAAGTAAATATCGGCGCCCGTCAGCTCCGCGGCTTCGACTGTATAATAATCCTGGTGGAACTGCACACGGGCGCCGAGCGCCCGGAACGCCTTTATGTGCTGATCGATCGGACGCGAAACGAAATCGTCGCCTCCCGGAAAGCCGATCTCGACTTTGCCGAACTTGGCCAGCAGCGCGCCTGCAAAATAATAGGACGCACGGTAGCTTGACGCTTTGCCCGGGTCGATCGAAGCGCTGTGAATCGAGCGCGGATCGATGACGACTTGTCCGCCGTCCCGACGCAGCTCCATGCCGATATCTCGGCCGATCCCTTCAATGATGCGAACGTCGTCAATTCGCGGAATGCCCTCCAGCCTTACGACATCGTCGGCCAAACAAGCGGCGGCCAGAAGCGCAAGCGAACTGTTCTTGGCGCCCGGAACGGTTATTTCTCCGTTCAACGGGCCGGAATATTCAGCTTGTATATAGTTCATAAGGCGATTCCCCCGTTCGTTATGACGATTTCACCGATTCGAGCACGTACCCGCTGCCGCGCACCGCGCTGATCAGAAAGGTGTCTTTGCCGTACTTTTTGCGTATCCGGTAAATCAGCGCATTTAATTCGTCAAGCGACACATCCGGGACGGCCCCCTCGGCCGACAACCGTTCAGGCCATACGCTGCGTTTGATATCCTCCATCGGCACGAGCCGGTTCGCATTGTCATGAAGCACGCGAAGGAGCAAATATTCTTTTTCCGACATCGCCATTCGCTTGCCTTCCACGACGCATTCCCGTTTCTCCCAATGAATCTCGAACGGCAGCTCCGGTAGTTCCAACTGTCTCGTATTGCTGAGCGGTTCGATTTCAAGCGTTTGATCGGCAAACAGATAAGAAAAGTGAAGCACGGTCATCCCTTTAGCCAGCTTGATAATATCAAAATTGTTCAGAGGATACGGATAGTGCGGCGTCACGCGTTCTCCGTTAATTTCCGTGCCATGGCGGCTCCCCAAATCGTACAGCACCGCCTTGTCCCGCTCCTTGCGGATGACGAAATGCTTCCGGGAAATAAAGGCGTTCGTAAAGGCCACATCCGGAAAAAAGATTTGGGAAGCTCGTCCAACCACCGTTTCCTCTGCGTTCAGATTGATGCAAGCGCCCGATCGGTAGGGCTCCCCGCGAACGATATATAAATTAGCATAATTGTCCAGTTTCGTCTCCTCCATTAGCGAAGCAACTGCCATCGATTATAGGAAATGACCCCACTATTTATCCTAACGCATACCGAAGGCAAAGAAAACCTCTTTGCACTGACGGCACGATCACAAATCAGTGATAAAGCGTTCGGCGGCTTCACGAAAAAAATGGACATGCCGTTACTCCAAACGGATGTCCAACATGAATGATTGTTCATTTAAATATAGTTTACATAATAAAAATTTTGTTGACTATTCGATGGCCGTTCGAATGTCATAATCGAGAAGGTTGAGTTCAGGCTCAAGGCCCAGCGCCAGCAAGGCCAGCTGCTTGCCCATATAGGGCCCGGCCGTTAACCCCGAAGCTCCGAGTCCGTTCGCCGCAAGCAACCCTTCCCAGCCGGGAACTTCGCCGATGACGGGAAGAAACCCGGGCGTAAAGGGGCGAAAGCCGACTCTTGCCTCTTGAAACGTACAGTCGGCTAACCCTGGAGCTACCGCCAATCCTTTGTCTAATATTTCATGCAAGCCTCCGGCCGTTATTCTCGTATCATAGCCTTCCGTCAAGTCTTCATGCGTCGCCCCCATCACGATTTTGCCCTCATCGAACGCCAGCAAATATTGATCCGACGGCGGCATGACGACGGGCCAGGCGCCGGTAGGCTGCTCCGGATTCGTCTGGACGTGGATAATTTGCGCTTTTTGGTAACGGACCGCAAAGCGAATACCCAGCGGCTGCAATAGCTGAGCCGCCCAGGCGCCGGCGCATACGATAACTTTGTCCGCCGCATAATGTTGACCGCCGACCGTTACTCCCGTTACATGGTTCCGGTCAAAGGCAAGAGACGCGTTACCGTTCATATGCTTCGCCCCGCGCCTGCATGCGGAGCGTATCAGTGCATCCCGCATCGCTCGTCCGTCCACTCGGGCGGCTCCGCTAATATGGACGGCATGATAGCCATCCCCGAGCGCAGGAAAAAGCGTCCGGGTTTCGTGGCTGTCGAGAATCCGGATCTTCCCGATTTCCGGAGCGTCCGTTTTGCGCATTCGGGCTCTTTCTTCCATTTGGGCAGTCTTTTCCGGATCCCGATGAAGGCACAAGGCGCCTACTTGGGCATAACCGGTTTCCGTTTCTCCGTCTTGAACGAGCTCTTGAACCAGTTCGGGGTAAAAGCGTGCGCCGGCCGCGGCCAACCGGTACCAGGCCTGATTGCGCCGCTGCGTCAGCCATGGACAGATGATGCCGGCCGCGGCATCCGTCGCTTGTCCCCGGTCCTGACGGTCGACGAGCAATACTTCCGCTCCCATGCGGGTCAGCTGATAAGCCGTGGATGCCCCCAATATTCCGGCTCCGATGACGATACATTTCATTGAAGATTTCTTCCTTTCTATGATCTCAGCAAGGATGGCTGCAAACTTCATGGATTCCGCCGTTTTATTGTTATTTTCTCCTATAAAAAAAGCTTCATGAAGGTTATTCTGCATGAAGCGCATGCGCATTTGTTGCTTTTTGCAATAGGTTATTTAAGCCTCTTCCTTACGCTGTAGTGTCTCATGGCCCGAGGAACGCCCTTGATTTCCAGGACGCCGTTGTAAATCAATTGTCTTAGACGGTATTCAAAATAACTGTCGCCGACGAGCTGATTGCAGTACCCGATCGCTTCGCCGATTACCCTGGCAGCGGGAATGAACTCGCCGTTGGGCCTACAGGCTTGCAGCTTCTCTACGGTTTCCAGCAAGTAGGGATCGAACTTGTGCTCCTCGACATTCACAATCCGATGCCCGTCCCAAATACGCAGCACCCCGCGCTGCTCGGCGAGCGCTATCCAGTCCCGCTCCAGAATATGCCTGGCCTCGGACGATAAAGGACAATGCTCCTTCAGATCATTAATTACCACTTGAAGCTTGTCCGACGGGATTTCCCCTGTATGCAAATAATGGATTTGCCGCTCAGCCGTATTATACATTCTTTCGCATGTTTTTCCCGCATCGCAGGCAAACAGCTTGTTCGGCTTGTTGCGCAGCAAATAAACGGCAAATCTCAGCCCTGCTTGTTCATGCGCATTGTTTCCGCACCATAGGACGATGGAAGCCTCGTTCGGAATGAGGGCTACTTGCTCGAGTAATTGTCGATGTTCCGAAACGAAATCCGTCTCTTCGTCTTCATCGTTAATATGATCTCTAAACCACTCGCCTCTATGAAGCTGACCGGCTTCCTCTTGCAGCTGCCACAACGGACCTATTGCATAACGGTCGCGCAAACGAATGACTTTATTCGTTTCCTCATAACCAAGCTGCTTAAGCGCAAATTTCAAGCTTCCGGCCGCGGAGTCGCCACAAACGACATGAACCATTGTTGTCGCGGCATTCGGTTCCCAGATCGATCGCCGGTCCTTCGGAACGAGAAGCTTCTCATACATCCGCTCCAAGCTCGGATATAGATCGGTTGAGGCGGCAGGGTTCTTGTCTACGAAATCCAGCTGAAGCTTGATGGCCGCAAGGAACTGCTTAGCCTCTTGCGGGGATAATTGTTGAATCGCTTTCCTGATCTCCAAACTGCGGGACATAAGGTTTCACCTCCCGGTCTTGTTAACTTTGCCCGTACGACCGGCTGAACGCACGATCTCCTTGTCTGCCCAATACGGCGCAAACGGAGCAGATCAGCAGGACGATGCCCGTCAAAACAAACCCGCCGCGAATGTCGAACGGCAGCCAGCCCAGCACGGAAGAGCCGGCAACAACACCCAGTGAGAAGAAGGCGTAGAAATATCCGTAAGCTTTGCCGCGCCATTCTGCGGGAACGGAATGAATGAGCATCGTATTGATCGAAGGGAACAGCAAGGCGAATCCTATCCCGTACAAAGCCAACACCAGGTACAGCGTCAGCGTCGACGAGGACAGGCTGAGCAGCAATTGACTTGTTCCCATTAAGCCGATTCCGGCAGCCATCGTTGGCGCGGGCGCGATCCGGTCAAAGATCCGATTCGTAGGCAGAGCAAAAATAAGAACGGCTATAATCCCGAAAGTGCTCATCAAGGTGCCGCTTAATCGGGAGTCGTAGCCGAGCGCTTGTACGTGCAGCGGCAGCAAATAGGCGATCGCGCCTTGCGAGAACATTAAGAAGAAAGCTCCGCCGTAAGACAGAATGACGCCGCGATTGAACATAGAACCGGTCGGACGCAGCTGAACCGTCTCTTTCTTGGCGGCCGCGATTCGGTAGCGTCGCAGAAAAACGGCAGTCAAGGCCGCCAGCAGCAAACCGATCAGCGCGACGCACTGAAAGACGAACGGCACCGACGTTTTGCTTGCCGTAATGCCGCTGAAAGCGGGGCCGACGATGGCCGCGAGTCCGACGAAAGTGCCGGTAAAGGCGACTTTTTTTCCCTGCTCGCCGTTTAGCGCCGAGTTGGCCGAGAAGGTAAACGCCGCCGGAACGATTAATCCCGCCACAAATCCGTGAACGATCCGGACGGCAATAAGGAATAACGGCCGATCGGCGAACTGGTACAGCAGCAGCGCAGCGCTGGATAACAGCAATCCGGTCAATAGCAGCTTGAAAGGTCCCGCCTTGTCGGTCAAAACGCCGGAGACGATATTGCCGACGGTATTGGCCAGCGAATACAAGCCGATAACAAAGCCGACAATAAACGAGCTCGCTCCCACGGAAGCCGCGAACGTACTCATGACCGGCAGCTGCGAAAATAAATCGAAAAACGAAAAAAATACGATGCTGTACACCAGCATGGCGATGTTCAACGGTTTAACGCCGTATTGGGACTGCGCCTTCTTCAGCTTCCGGTCCAATAGGAAATTGCCGAACGGCACAAACGCCGCGAGCAAAGAAGCCGCGGACCAAAGCACATTCCATTGGATACGGACGGCTGCGTACACGATGGCCAGCGCATAAGCGATAAATATGCCGCCGTGAATGCTTCCCGCAATCGTAACCGCCTCGTCAATCCCCCATCTATATTTCATCGGCATGGCAATGCCGAGCAGCGCCAACAGCGATAGGCCGTCGAGCAAACCTGTAATGCGCAATAAATAAATCGGATGCAGCCGCACGTGTCCAAGCTCCCTCTGTAATCGATTGTCATTTCATTCTATCATTTTTTCGGCGAAGGAAGTGAGACAAATCGATGAACAACCGGAGCCGAATCCGTCTCCAGACCGATCATACCCTTATCCTTGAGACGGTGTAACGAGACGCAGGTCATCCGTTATGATGAAAGTAATCTTGCCAATCTTTATCGCCCGGAGGACTTATCATATGGAAGAATGGTATAAGCTCGACCATGCCGGAAAGCTGTTTCCCGCCGTGGCCAACAAGGAAAACTCGTCCGCCTACCGCTTGTCGATGATGTTGACGAAGCCCGTAAATCCGGAGGCGCTTCAGCAAGCGCTGGACAAAGTGATCAGCAGATTTCCACTGCTCAACGTCGAACTGAGGAACGGCTTGTTCTGGAAATTTCTCAGAGAAAGAGACGAGCGTTTATTGGTTCAGCCGGAAACGGTCTACCCGTGCGCGCCCGTCCATTTGGCGGACCGGCACAGCAGCTTGGTCAGAGTCCTTTATTACGGCAACAAAATAAGCGTGGAAATTTTCCACGCCTTGACGGACGGAGGCGGTGCGCTTGAATTTCTCAAAACGCTCGTTTTCCAATATTTGAGGCAGCTTGGCGAGAAGGTGGACGACAAGGAAGGACGTATCCTCCCTCCCGCTTCGTTCGCCACATATGCGGAAGCGCAAGACAGCTTCAAGACGCATTTCAAGCCGGCTTCCGCGAAACGGAAAGCTCCCGAAGCTTTGCAAATTCAGGGTACCCGCTTCGTCCCGCATGGACACCACGTCATACACGGATTTGTGTCGGCGTCCCGGTTGAATGCGGCAGCCAAAGGAGTCGGCGTGACCATAACCGCTTATTTGACCGCGATTCTGATCATGGCGGTTCATCGCTCCACGCTCTCCCTCAATACCGAAAACCGACCCATCGTCATCGCCATGCCGGTCAATTTGCGAAAGCAATTTCCGTCCAGCAGCCTTCGCAATTTCTTTGCCGTTATCCCGATCGGCGTCGCGATGAACGACCATTTGACATTCGAGCAAATTGCCGAAACGGTGCAGCGGCAGCTGACGGAAAAAACCGCAAAGCCGTATTTGTCCGAAGTGATTGCCGGCAGCTTAAAATACGAAAACCGTTTATTTTCCCGATTGGCGCCGCTAAAGCTGAAGGATTTGGCCATCCGTTACGGCTTCGACCATTACGGCGAAGAAGCCAAGACGCTGACCCTGACCAATCTCGGCAAGGTCGACGTACCGTCCGCCATGGCTTCCCATATCGAAGCGATGGAAACGACGATGTATCCGACGGCCAAAAGTCCGATCAACTGCGCGGTAAGCTCCATTAACGACCGGCTCACCGTCACTTTTGCGCGAAACATTGTCGAAAGCGACGTCATCATGCATTTCTTCCGGCAGCTGGTCCGGCTTAGCGGGCTGGACGTCGCCGTGGCAGGCAACGATTGGGGGATGGGCGCATGAAATGCGTGAGCTGCGAAGTGCGCGTCGATGCCGTCCATACCGTTTGTCCGCTGTGCAGACGGTCTCTGGACCGCCATGGCAGCCGGCCGGTCAACCGCTGGTACCCCGCTTACGCCGCAGCGGCGGAAGAGCCTTCGGCCGGCGGCTTGACGTCCAGATGGCTGGCCTTTGCGGCCATGGCTGTCATCTGCGTCGCTCTGTTCATCAATGTGCTGAGCGGTCATGACGTATGGTGGAGTCTGTACGTGGTGCCTTGCGTACTCTTTGCATGGCTGTTCATCAAGCATACCGTCATGTCCGCAGCGCATCCCGGCGCCAAAATTATCGTGCAGCTTCTTGCATTGTCCGGGCTGCTGCTCTGGATCGATTCGCTGTCCGGAACCGATTGGTGGTCGGCGAATTATGTAATCCCGTTTATGGAGATGGCCGCAACGGCGCTGATCAGCGTCATTTGCGCGACGAAACCGCTGCGCCTGCGGGAGTTTGCCGGATATCTGCTCACGATGATCGTGCTTGGATTTATGCCGCTCCTGCTTCATGCGGCGGGCATGTCCCAAGTGCTGTGGCCTTCGGCCGCAGCCGCGCTGTACGCCGCGCTGACGTTCGGCGGCATGTGGCTGCTGGCGGACAAAGGGTTTCGCAAGGAAGTGAAACGCCGGTTGCATTATTAAGCATGCTTGTTCTTCCGCAACACCAATCTCAAGAAGGGCGGCGCCGCAACCAATACGATCACCAATCGGAAGATTTGATAAGCCGTCACCTGCTGGACGTCGGCGTCCAGCACCAGCGCCGTGACTGCCACGTCTCCGAGTCCCCCCGGGGCCAAGGCAAGAAACCACGTCACAATCGATGCCGATGTCAACGTCGTCAATATCCAGGCGGCCGCAGCGGTCAAGCCGACGAGAAATGCCGCCGACGCGAAGGACAGCGGTCCGAGCCGCTTGTTCTTCCACATGATTGCCGGCTGAACGCGCTGACCGATAAAGATGCCGATCAATACCTGGGCCAAGGAAAGCGCACCATCCGGCACCTCCGGCCACGCCATGCCGGCGGCCGCCAACGCGCCGACCAGCAAGAACGGACCGATAAACTCTCCGGCCGGCAGCTTGCACCGCTTCGCCAGCCATCCGATCAACGGAACGACCGGCAAGGCGGCGTATCCGGCAGCCGCCGGCCATGAGGCCGAAGCGGCTGCGGCCGCTGCGGCCGTCTCGGGCAATGCCGCCGCGGCCTCTCCCCCGCCTGCTCCGGCAAACGAGGCCGCCAGAAAAGGAACCGTATACAGCACGACGACGAGACGAGCCGTCTGAATGATCGCGACATTTCCCGGGTTGGCGCCCTTCATGCCGTCGGCGATCATTACCATTTGGGACAACCCGCCGGGAACGCAGCCCAATATACCGTCTTCCTTGCTGATTCCCGCCGCTTTGGAAAACAACAATCCGATGGCCAGACAAATACATATCCACATGATACTGGATAAGATCATGCCGGGAAGATCGTTCCAGATCGTCCGCAGCGTATCGACGGTGACCGTCTGCCCCAGCTTAAATGCGACGACGATAATGCCCGCTTCGCCAAGTGTCTTCGGCCACTCGATCCGTTGCGGCCGCAGCGCGTTCATCGTCATGACCGCAAACGCCGAACCCAATATCCACGGCAGCGGCAAATGCAGCAGAAAAAACAATGTGCCGCCCGCCAATCCAAGCAAGAAGGTAACGCCTATGTTTGCAAGCTTCATCCCGTCCGATGCCTCGTCTCTTTCCGCTTAAGATCCCGCTGTGATGTCGCCCACATTATATACCCAATTGATCCAAATGTTAAGGTTGCGGTTCTAAAAAAGATGTTAGACGTCGAGCAAACTATGAGTCTCATCATCGAATCGTTTGCCTTCGAGCATGCCGATCAGCGTATTGGTGATGCGGATTTCGACCCGATTATCGCCCGGTTGAAGCAGGGTTGAGCTTCCCGCCCACCGGTAGGGCGACCATGCGCAAGCGCCAAGGGAAACGCCGTTGACGGTTACCTCCGCAACGTCATGAAAATGCGGGTCCCAATTCGCGAAGGCGAGCTCGAATTCCGTCTCGTGCGGCAAGGCTTCGATGCGGAACGACCGGCTCAGCCGAAAAGTTCCCGCATAATACGGGTAGCCGATCTGTCCTAAGCCGCTAATGCGCCCGACGGCGGGTTTGCGAACGAGAACGGGCTCCCCGCCCGGCACGGCTTCAACGCCGAAATCTCCGGCCAAATAAATGGCGTTTACCAATCCGTCCCAATCGCGACCCGCCTGCACGTCCACCCGCAATTCGTTGCGGCCGGCGCGCAAGCAAGGCCGAATATCGCATGAACGATTCAAATAGTCATACCGAATGTCCGCCGCGAATTGTTCCGCCGTCAGCGGATGACCGTTGACGTAAATGGTGAACGGTCCGGAAATGGCGCCTCGTTCCATAAGCAGCTTGCAAGCCGATGGCAGTTCCTCGACGATAAAGCTCGTTTCATAGCGGCATGCGGCCGGATATGCCAGCTTCGCCTCCATCGGAATTCCGAACGTCTGGGCAAATTGAATCGGCAGCTTGCTCCCTCGCGCCGCCAAATCGGCCGCTTGATCGATGAACGTCTTCGCTTGCACGTTCATGGTCCCGGTCGTATCCCCGTTGACGGTCAACTCGAATTCCCCGAAGCGGACGATGTTGTCCCGTTCGGCGGCCAGCTCCCAGTCGGCCGCGGCGTCCAGGCGGATGACGGCTCGCCGGGCAGTCTCGCTAGCTGCGGATGGCTTCCATGCGCCGTCTGCTTGCGAAGCCGAGTCGCTCACAGAAATCCGTATCGCATGAGATTCATACGGAGCAAACGCCAGCGCGATCGTTGCGGTTCCGTCTTCCGACGCCGCAACAGGCAGCTCGCGGGCTTCTCCGGAGACCAGGTCCAGCGATTGCGCCGCAAGTTCGATGCCCGCCTGAACAAGCGGTCCCTTATACATAAGCTTGGAATCATGGCTTGCGCCTTCCTGATTGCTCACAAATACAAGCTCAGAGCCGTCGGACAGCTCCCTGTGCTGCAGCAGGAAGCTACACGCGGCCGCCTCGGTTTCCAGCTTCACAGCGGCGGGAGCCGCATGCTCCGCGATGCGGATCAGCTCCGGCAGCGCCCGGTTGTTTGCCAGTCCGCTTCGCGTTTCGATGTAATAAGCTCGTCCCCGGCCGATCGAGCGTTCCAGGGTTCGGAAAGCCGAATCAGCCGTGCCGGATTTCATCTGCTCCTCTCCCCCGCTCCAATAGAGCTGCGCCGAGGAGCGATCCGCGCCGAACCAGGCCGACGTTTCCTCTTCCACGTTCAATCGGTCGTCGATCGACTGATAAGGCAGCAGACCGACGGCAATGACGATGCCTCCGCCTTCGGCGAACCGTCGAACGGCGTCCCATGCCGGCGACTCCAAACAGCTGACCGGCGGGATGATCAATACACCGTAATCGGCTTCACCGATCCGGATGCGTCCCCGATCCGTCTGCGCTTCCGCCAGCAGCTCCGCATCCAGATGATCGTAATCGCGCTGCGCCATCGTCAACGCTTTGCATATGGCGTGCCAGTCGTCCTTCAGCCGCTGCAAACGGCGCCCTTCCTCCGGATCGGCGCCGGCATATTTGAATTCGTGGAAAGGATTGCCCATATGGGTCCAGATCGTTGCCGTCGGGTGCAGGACGGCAATGTCGGTCCGCATCCGTCCCTCGCTCATCAAGACGCTGAGTCTTGCCGCATAATCGGCCAACAAACGGAAATGCGGCCAATATGGATTTTGCAGAAATTGCGACGGCGGCGCGTCATGTTTGGTCAGCCCGTCGGTCGTATAATAGAAGGCATGAAAGTTAAACATGTTCACGCCGAGCGCCGCCAGCCGGTCGATCATCCATTTGGCGTCCTGCAGCGTCATCGACCAGCCGACGCTGTGAAAGCATTCCGCCAGCACCCGGTCGCGGCCCAGCTGGCGCGCGAGCGATGTCGTCATCTTCGGATTGTAGCGGAAGCTGTGGCTGTACCGGTCCAATATCCAATCCAGCGAACGTCCCAGCTTCTCATGAGCGCTGTCCAAGCCCGGAATATGGCTGTAACGCTGCGTCGTCATCCGGACGGACGGCACCTCGGCCACATATTGCATGCCGTGCCGCTCGCACCAATCGTGCACCTGCCGATGATAATTGTCCCGCAGCAGCTCATGCATCGACTGGAAAAACCGGTATCGGAGCATCGCGCTCCGCCCTTCCGCGTTATGGAGCAAAGCGGGCAGCAGCTCGTGCGCATGCGTGCCGCAGTTCTCCCGCAGATGTTCCGCGATGACCGGGGACCACGGAATGTCGCCGAGCAGGCCGATTTCGTCCGTAAACATCCCTTTTACGTTGGCCATGCGGTTCTCGCCAAGAGCTTCGGCATATTTCTGATGCGTCAGCTCGATAAATGTTCGCATCGCATCCTTGCGCAACGGATCGACATACGTGCCGTAATATTTGAATTCGTCGATTTCTTCTTCGATAAACACAAGCACCTCCCATGCCCCGCCGTCCGGAGGCGCTTGCCAAACGAGCACATGGCGCGGGTTGTACGTAAAAAATCGTTTCTGGTTATACGCGGTCAGACCGACCTTCTGGTACACCTGCTCCGTCTGCAAATTGCCGATATGTGCGGACAAGTCCGCCGCCGCATCCCAATCGGGCTTAGCCTCACCGCTGCGGATCGGCGCCGCTTTCGCGTACAAAATGCGGCCCCACGGCAGCTCCAGCTCGATCCTCTCGCCGCTGCCGACGCGCTTCGTCCGATGCGTCAGCACCTTGTGCTTTGCGTCCGGATGGCGCAGCAGCACCTCCCCGCCGGCTATGCCGCTCGGATATGGATATTCGTCGTACAGCCACGCATGCAGGCCGCATTCGGCCGCCAAATCGACCGCATAACGAACCTTTTCGAACCAGGCCTCCGATAAATACGGAATCGTCAAGCCTTGTCTCGCGCAAATAAAAAAACCTCCAACCCCCTTGTCGGCCATCTCCCGAATTTGCCGCTCCGTCTCCCGGTCGTCCATCTCGCCGTTCCAAAACCAGAACGGGTGTATGCGGTATTCGGAAGTCGGATTAAGCCATTTCTGCTGTTCATGCATCGTATCACGCTCCTGTTCGATTGGCGGACATGGTGCCAATATATCAAAGCGTCATCCGCAAGTAACTGCACTTTCGTTGTCAATAAGTGCAGTTTTTTCGGATTTGATTTATGATAAAAGCTAACAGCCGCTGCAAGGAAACGGGGGCATAACAGTTGCAAGCGTCATATCTGGGATCGTTTAACGAATTGCGTCCGGCCGTTAATTTTGCCGGCAAGACGGCGGGCAGTCCCGCCTATCAATGGGGACCGCGCATCATCCCCGATTACCAGTTGATTTACGTCATTTCGGGCAGAGCCGAGTTGCGGCTGGGCCGCGAACGTTTCGAGCTTCGGCCCGGCGACGCCGGCTTGTACGGCGGAGGCACGCCGATGGTGCTGAAGAGCTGCGTTGACGAGCGTTACGAGTATTACAGCATTCATTTCGACTGGGATCGAGAGTCGGCGGTGCCGATGCATCCTTCGGCACGGATGATTTATTGCTGAGAAGAGCAGATGGAGCGGGAACCGTGCGGCATGGAACTCGAGTTTGGCGCTGCCGGCCGCATGACGGTGCCGCTCAAGCAGCGGGCGCCGCAGCTGGAAGAAGCGATGCGGCTGCTTGTCGAAGAGTATCAACAGCAGCTGCCGGGATACGAGCTTGCGCTTCGCGGCAGAATGATTCTTCTGCTTGCGGCGATGCTGCGCCGGCTGCAGGAAGCGCAAGTGCCGGACTGCCGCCGCAAAATCGAGCCGGCGCTGCTGCTGCTGGAGCGGCAGCCGGACAGGGCGTGGCCGGTGCCCGAGCTGGCCCGTGCATGCGGCTATCAGACGGCTTATTTTACGAAGCTGTTTAAGGCGGCTATGGGCGCGTCGCCGAAAGCATATATGATCGAGCAGCGAATTCGGCTGGCGAAGCGTTTCCTGCTTGACGGCGAGCCGGTCGAGGCGATTGCGGAGCGTCTCGGGTATGGCAGCACTCATTATTTGTACCGCAGCTTCAAGGAAGCGACCGGCATGACGCCTGCCGAATTTCGCATGCAGGGCGAATGACGGGAAGAAGTTAAGGCATGGCAGGAAGCCGCCGCTCAAGACGCATCAAATATGCATGGCTTGAGTCAACCCGATGAGATGAATTGCTGCGTTTCATTCGAATAGCGAGACAGAAATACGCCTGTTGGCGTCAAGTTCAGATGGATCTGCCATATTTCCAGGCCGCGCCGAATGGCCGCCTGAACGGCCGATTTGGCCTGCGGGTCGTTCTCCCACTGCATAAGCGGCTTCCCGCTTGCGGGATTGTACATATAGCAAATTAGCAGAATCGCCCGCGGCGCGCCGCCTTCCAGGCTGGCCGACAACGCATCGACCTGCTTCAGCAGCCGCTCGAACGACCGGAAGGCGCCCTTCTCCTCCGTCGCGGCATGCCCGCGCAGCTCCGTCTGAAGCTGCGTGAGCGGCGTCTTAACCTCGATATACGTTTCCCCCGCCTGAAAATCGAGCCTGGTGCCGCCGGCGGCAGCCTCCCGCTTTATCGGGACGCCCGGCTCGACCATTCCGGCCAGCAAGCCCTTGCGCAATGCCTGCTCCACGTACCGGTTGGCGGCGTTCTGGTTAATGCCGATCCACGTTTTCGGCTGCTGCGCGGGCGGATCGACGGATATGGCCTCGACCGTATGCGCCGTTTTGCGCTTGCCGCTTGAATCGCTCGAGACGAGGCAAGCGATGTCCTGAAAGACGAGATTGCCGATGCGGCTTGTCGCCGGACAATGGCATTCGCGAATCGTCCCGTCAATTTCCACCTCCATCAGAAACCGGTTGCGCCTGCGGCGTATGACGCCTTCGCGCAGAGGCGGTGCATACGCGCCTAGTTGCGTTTCTTGCTTCATGCGTTATGGGTCCCCCCTTTTGATGGCTTTACGCTAATGTCTCCGCCAAGCTTACAAGCCGATTGCGATCCGCTTGTTCGGCCGACAACTCGTATTGAACAGGCATGCCTTCAGCCGTTTCTTCCGCCCAGATCAGCTGCTGCTTATCCGCATTAGCCGAAAAAATCGCTTCATGCCCGCGCACCTTCAGTGATTCGACAGTATGCGCGGCCATATCCGGCACGTGTATGCGGCTTTTGGTCGTACCGAACACGCGGAGTTCAAACGCAAAATCATCTTGGGCAAGCTGGAGCCTCAGGCCGACCAATCGATCATTCGGCCGTAAATCTCGTACGATGACCCGGTTTCCCGTTCGCCTGCTTTCGTCCTTCATCTCATCTATCTCCTCATTCGTTGCATTATCGAAGCCATAATAGACTTCTATTCGCTTCAGCTTCGTATCTGCGGGCATATATATCGTCCAAGGGTAAGCGCGTTCTCGAAGAGCCTCCAATCCGAATTCCCATGTTACTGCCTCGTAATTCGTTTGCTGACTGAACATCTCTTCCATCGGACCGGCGAAGTAGATCGCTTTACCCATACCCGGCTTTAACTCCCGAATAACCGCGTCAATCGGATCGTGATCTTGAAAGGAGTCGATGCGGACGGCCGCCAGCAGCTTGCCAGATTCATTTTTCAACGCGATTTGCTCCATCACTCTGTTCTTTAAATCGGCGGGATGCTGTACGGCATTTGCCCTTGCGACCATTTCCGCAATCCAGTCTTCCTTACCTTCCAAACGATTCCCCATGCAGATCCCTCCCCATCATTTGTCTCATTCGCCGCAAAGCTTGACTCAATCTCGATTTGACCGTGCCGACAGGAATGTGCAGAGCGTCGGCAATGTCTTGCTGAGACAAGTCGTTAATATATCGCAAGACGAGCACTTGCTTCAGCTTGTCCGGCAATTGATCCAAATTATCCATTACATCGTCGGTTGCGTCTTGCGACCGAGCCGAAACGGGCTTCGCAACGGCTTCGTTTGAATGTCTCTCCCGTTCCTTTTGCTCTTTCCGAAACTCTCTCCATCTCTTTCGCTTAAAGGACGAGTGCTGCCGAACGACGATGCCGTACATCCAGTTGCGAAACGACCGGCTGCCATCATACTTGCGGATGTTTCGATACAGCTCAAGATATACCTCTTGTGCAACATCCTCCGCATCGCGCGGCGAGCCGGTCAGCATATAAAGCGTTCGATAAACGTTGCCTATCGTTTCGTTGTACAGCCGCTCAAAAGCTTGATGGTCCCCGTCCAGCACGTAACCGGCCAGTCCGGCGAGTTGTTCATCGGTCATCATCGCTCATCCCCCTTCACCTTATAATACCTATTGGTTCGTTTCGCGAAAATCGTTCAAAAGTTCCAATGAAAAAAAAGCCGCGCTCGGCGGCCTTTTGCGGGCGAGTCATAAGGGATAACTGATTTTATTACATAAAAAATATTATATTTACTAATTGGGCGACTCGCCTATTTCCACCTTACGATACGGCGCTCCGCAAGCCTTACGATCGCGGAAGAGGCGTAGCCGAGCGCGCCGATCGTGAACATGCCGATCAACGACTGCTTGTAATCGAGCAAATGATAGGCTTGCCATGTCGCATAGCCGATGCCGGACTGGCCGGACATCATCTCGCCCGTGATGACGCCCATCCACGATGCCGCGATGCCGACGGACAAGCCCGTGAAAATTTCCGGCAGCATCGCGGGCAAATACACCTTCCACAGCGCCTTCACCCGCCCGCAGCCCAAGCTGGCCGCTGCGTGCAGCCATGCCGCCGGCACCCGGGAAGCCGCATCCTTGGCGTTGATCAGAATCGGAAAAAAGGCGCCGATAAACGTAATAAAGACGATACTCCCTTCAATCGTATAAAAGAGCAGCATCGCAACCGGCAAATAGGCGATCAGCGGAATCGGACGAAACATTTCCAATATGGTGAACAGCGCGTCATGGGCCCATCGGCTGATGCCGATCCACAGAGCGAGAGGAACCGCTGCCGCCAGTCCGAGCGCGATGCCCGCCGTGACGCGCAGCGTGCTGACGCCGATATCCCGATAGTAATGCGATTGCGACAAAGAGGCCAGCCATTCCCGGAAGACGTCAACCGGTCCCGGCAAATTGCCGAATTGCAGCGGCCAGAGCAGATTTGCTCTGACCGCGAGATGCCACAGGCATACGAATGCGGCTATGGCCGTCAGACGTACCGCATAGTGGCGAAGCAAGGCTGGACGCCGGAACGGGACGGCCGTCTTAATAAACTTTGCCATCGATCCATTCTCCTTGCCGTTCCGCCTCGGTTAAATAGCCCTTGTCCGCCGATTCCACCGCTTCGCGCAAGTAGCGGTCGTCCACAAATTCGGACAGAACCGGTTTCTCGGCCAGCTTGCCGATGCCGGCCAGAAACTCGATGCTGCCGTTCAGCGTCTGCAAATCTTTGTCGTATATAGCGGCGTCGAATCGGATGTTCTTGACCATCTTGCGGCAGACATCCAGCGGGAACTTGCTTTCCTCCGCGAAAATGACGGCCGTTTCCTCCGGATGCTCCAGAGCGTAAGTATGCGCTTCGTTCAATGCCCGGAGAAAGGCGAGCACGATCGGCTTATTGGCCTCGGCCCAATCCCGGTTGGCGACGACGCCCGCCAAATAATCGATTTCGGTCGCTTCGCCGAACTGCAGCACGTCGCCGATGTCCCGCTGCAGGATGAGGCTCGGATAGGGCTCCCAAGTGGCATGGGCCGCAATTTTGTTCTGCTCGATGCTCTGCATGCCGACCGTTACCGATTGGTCTACGATCGTCACTTGATCGACCAATTGATGCTTGCGCAGCGACTCCAGCAGCATCCGGTGAGAGCTGCTTCCGATCGGCGTCGACACCGTCTTCCCTTTCAAATCGGCAACGGAGCGAATGCCGCTGTCCTTCGGAACGAGGATCGCTTGATTGCGGCCCTTCGCTCCCTTGCCGTCGAACGCAAGAAAGACCGAATTGTAGTTGGGCTGAGTCATGCCAAGCACGGCGTTTAGCAGCGAAGGCATATCCCCGAGAAAAGAAATCTGGATTTTGCCGCTGTTCATGTTGTTGTTCAGCACCGATCCGGCCGGAGCGTCAAACCATTCGACCTTGATGCTGCGGCCGGGCGCCAGTTCGGCAAGATGCTTCTCGAACAGCTTTTGGTTCTTTATAATAAGCGCTCCCCACGTTTGCGCCGTCGGCGACTGATAGCCGATCGTGACGGTCGCGGGTTCGCCGGCCGCATCGGACCCTTGCGCCTGCTGCGCGTCGCGGCCTCCCGAGGAGCAGGCTTGCAGCAAGACCGCCGTCCCAAGCATGGCGGCAATCCAGCCTATAAGTTTGAATCGTTTGCCCATCTTCCGCATCCTCCCCGCTCTTTCTTTATCGCTAGCGAACCAAATATGGAATGTGAACCGTTACCGCATCGACGGGACAATCCGTCTGGCACGGCGTGCAATACCAGCATTCGTCGTATTTCATGTACGCCTTCCCTTCCTCGTCCAGCGCGAGAATGCCCATCGGGCATACTTGAACGCATATGTCGCACCCGATGCATTTGTCACGGTCGATGACGACGCTCGCCTCAACCCTTTGCTGCACCAAGCCCGCCGACAGATTGCTCATGTTTCCACCCCCCTGTATCGTTTGCTAGACCGGCATCCGGCTCCAAAATATACGGAGGAAGCTCCTTCGTATACAGCTCGCTGCCTCCGTTCGCCCCTTTCCGGATAATGACGCGCTTCAGCCAGTTTTCGTCGTCCCGCTCCGGATAGTCGAGAAAATAATGATAAAATCCCCAGCGGCTTTCCTTCCGGAACAAGGATGCCTTCGCCATCATTTCCGCGCAGTCGACGATGCTGTGAATTTCCAGCGCGCGGCCGAGCTCGTGCGGATCGCGGGCGCCCAGCAGCTTCAGATCGACGCGGCGGAAATGCTCGATTTTTTCAAGCGCGATGTCCATCTTCGTGATCGTCTTGGGCGGCATCAAATATTGGGTGACAATGCGCCGGATCTTGTATTCCACCTGCTGATGGGGCACGCCGCCGGGACGGCTCGCGATGTCGGAGATGCGCGCGATCTCCGCTTCGATTTGCGCCGGATCGGGAGCGATGAACGATTCGTTTTGGGCAAAATGGGATGCGTTCGTTCCGGCGATTTTGCCAAAGGTCAAGGCGCCGAGCAAATATTGATGCGGCACGCAGGCCATATCGCCCGCCGCATACAGACCGGTCATGGACGTCTCCGCCTCATGGTTGACGAGAACGCCGGAAGCGCTGTGCCCGCTGCATAACCCGAGCTCGGAGAAGTGGAGCTCGACCATATCGGTGCGGTAGTTTTTCCCCCTGCCTTCGTGGAAGCGGTCGCGGCTCGGCCTTTCGTTGTAGTGCAAAATCGATTCGATTTGAGAAATCGCGGATTCGTCCAGATGCGTCAGCTTCAAATAAAGAGGCCATTCGCCCTTGTTCGCCATCTTCCACATGTTCATAATCAGCTCGCCGCTCCAGTAATCGCAGCCGGTGACGCGCTCGCCCTTGGCGTTCGCCGTATAGCCGCCGAACGGTCCCGCAACGTAGGCGCAGGCCGGACCGTTGTAATCTTTCATCGTCGGATTGATCTGGTAGCATTCGATTCCCGTCAATTCGGCTCCCGCATGATAAGCCATCGCGTAGCCTTCGCCGGAATTGGTCGGATTCTCGTATGTGCTGTACAAATATCCGGAATCCGTCAATCCCATGCGTCCGGCCGCGCCCGCCGTCAGCACGACCGCCTTGGCCTGCACGACGACCAATTCTCCGCTCCTGACGTCCAACCCGATGGCGCCGGTCACCCGGTTGCCGTGCGTCAGCAGTCTCGTCGCCATGACGCGGTTGACGACTTTGCAGCGCATCTTCCTTACCTTTTTGGCCAAAATGAGCTTCAAATCGCTTGCTTTGGGCATCGGCAGCACGTATTTCCCGTTTCGGTGCACGCGGTATACCTCGTAATGGCCATCGGCGTCCTTCTCGAAATCGACGCCCCAGGAGTCGAGCTCCTTCACGATGTCGTAACATTCGGACGCCTGCCGGTATACGGCTCGCTGATCGATGATGCCGTCGTTGGACGCCGTAATTTCGAGCGTATATTCCTCCGGCGTTGCCTTGCCGGGAATGACCGCGTTGTTGAGGCCGTCCATTCCCATGCTGATGGCGCCGCTTCGCCGGATATCCGCCTTATCCAGCACCAGCACCTGAAGCTCCGGATTCGCTTCCTTCGCTTTGATGGCCGCCATCGTGCCGGCCGTTCCGCCGCCGACGATAAGCACGTCGGTCGTATAATTTCGGATTTGCACCTTTCTCCACTCCCCCAAAAAGAAATAAGACACGGCATCCCGCGCGGGATGAACCGTGTCTCTGGCTGTCCAGTCGACCATTTGTTGAGTCAACAATTCCGATTGACTTACTTGTATTTGTCACAGTTCGATCGTATCATCGCCGCTGGCCGGCGTCAATGACTTCCCGGCAATCGAGCGGCAATGAGGAGCAATGAGGAAGATGCCCATAAGATTCCAGACTGGAAAAAGACTATTGATTGAGCCATAGCGGAACGTATACAATAGTTCCAATTCACATAAATCCGATGCGTTTAATAAGAAAAAGTGAGGGAGGAACCCGTCATGAAGCTGATCACCTTGCAGGAAGCGATGGACGTATTCGGCGTCAGCCGGGCGACGATCGACCGCTGGCGGCTGCACAAGCAGCTTCCGTTTATTAAGATTGGCAAGGAAGTGTTTATCGAGGTTGAGGAGCTGGAAGCGTGGGTCAAATCTTATGCCGTGCACTCGGGGGCGACTGCGGGCAAGGAAAACGCGGCGGTAAAAGTCGCCGTCGGCTACCAGATGGGCACCGCACATATGTGGACCTCTCTCCTGATGAAACAAACCGGATTATTCGAGGAAGAGCTCAGACGCTTCTACCCCCGCCGCGACGTGAAAATTGTATGGCATAACGGGGCGAACGGTCTGGAGCTCGCGGAACTGATGATTGCGGGCAAGCTCCATATCGCTTCGCTGGGCGATTACCCGATCGCAATCTGCGGCGCGTTGAGCCGGCTGCTCCCTTCCTTCCGGGCGGCCTTGCTCGCCTTCGACGGCAAATCGGTCGGCGGCAAGGGCATTTCCGTCGTCGTCCCCCCGTCCGGCCCGATTCGCAGCCTGAACGATTTGGCGGAAGCGACGTTGTCGAGCGTCGCTCATTCGAGCGCCGGCTGCCGCCTTCACCAGCTTATCGATCGGCTGGGCGGACGCCCGGCGGCGACCGTTCACCGCGACATGAGCGACTGCGCCGCCGCCATCCGGGAACGGCGAGTCGGAGCCAGCGTCATGTGGGAGCCTTACTTGAGCGTGCTGCGGGACTCCGGGTTCGGCAAAATTTTGCTTGAGGATGGTCTCGGCGCGGATTACTTGACGGGCGTCGTGGCGGACGACCGGTGGGCTGCCGATCACGAACCCGTCGTCATTGCGTATTTGAAGGCGCATTTGCGCGCTCACCGCATGATCCGACGCGAGTTCGATACGGCCGTCTCCGCCATCCATCTGGCGACCGGCTTCTCCGCCGGCACGGTGGAGCGCATCCTCTCCCGCGTCCGGTGGGATGCGGCGGTATATGCCCGCGATCTCGATACGCTCGGACAGCTGCACAGCCCGGACGCTTATACGGACGCGCGAGGGGTGCGCCTGCGGCTGCATTATTTGCAATCGGCGCTCGACCAGCTTCGCCTTCCGCCATTGCCTGACGAGCCGCTGCAGGGGGAATGGTCCCCCGAGATTACGTATTGACGGATGACTTTGTCGAGCTCCAGCGGTTATCGATTTTTCGTTCGATTCTCGCTATGGTCCGTTCTATCCGCGATGATATCCGGTTTAACCGATCGTCTTGACCGTTGGCGGACAACTCCCAAATTGACGTTCGGATGGCATTCGCTTCGACATCGGTTAATCGGGTTTGCCGGGCCCAATCCGCCAAGCCCGGCGTCAGCTCATAATTTGTATCGGCAAGCGGCTTCCGTTGATCGTTTGTCATTGGCCTGATCCCTCCTCCTGAGCATGTGCCAGTTCTTGACGAAGCCGCTTGCGCGCCATGCTGAGCCGGTACCTTACGGTTCCCGGCGGCAATTCAAGCCATTCGCCGATCTCGTTGCTGTTCATTCGGCCGACCGATTGCAGCACCAGCGCCTGACGCAGATCGTCCGGAAGCCGTTCGATCGCCTGCTCGACCGCGCGCCATCGTTCCTTTATTTCGTACATATCCGCGGCGGAGCGATTAGCGAGCGTTAGGACTGCGTCCGCTTTCAGCTTTTCCCGAGTCCGGGTACTCGCGGAACGTCTGCGATAATAATCGACAACCAGGTTTTTGGCCGCCCGGTATATCCAGTGCCGCGATTCGTGCCATTCAAGCTCGGCAAAAATATGGATTCGGTTCCATACGCGCAGAAAAGCTTCTTGCAGCAAATCTTTCGCCGTCTCCCGATCGCCCGAATGCGCCAGCAAGTAGGCAAAAACGGCCGAATGATAATGATCGTAGAGGCGGTTAAACAACGCTTCTCTCTGCTCATCATTCATGCGCGGAAGCTCCTCAAGCCCGCTCAGGCGATATTTCGCCGTATTTCAAGGCGGTCACGGCTTGCAGCAATCCGGCTTGCTTCCGGTCCGCCGTCCGAATGCTGCCCCATAAAAACAGCTCGGCTACCTTTTCATGCAGCAGCTCCGGCGACACATCGTCCTCGATGGCGAACTCCCCTCGCAGGAACAAGGAGACCGGCTGCTTCAAATATGTGAAAAAATCGCTGCCAAATCGGTCTTGTCCCGTGAACATGCGGGGTTCATGGTTGTAGAACTGAACCTCGCCGTACAGTTGGGATATCGACGCCGCGAGCGCGGCTTCGCATGGCTTCGGAGCAAATATTTCTCCCGTCACGATGATCGATTTGAAGCCGACCTGGCCAAAAGGCGACGTAATCGTGAGTTCGCCGCTCACAAGCAGCGTTTCGTCGGGATCTCCGCTCTCATGCTCCAGAAACTCGCCCCGCAGCTTGACGTCTCCGCTCAGCACCGCAATTTTCATCCCGGAATCGCGACGATGCTTCCGATATGATGCATAGGGATGCCGGCAATGCTGCTCTGCAGCCGTTCCGGGATCAGAATAGTACCGACATAAGCGATTTCCTTCACGTTCGCCAGCTCGTCGATCGAGTTCAAATGCCGAAGGTCGAGCAATCCCATATGGGTAATGTTCCCTTGTTTATCCGTCATGTTCGATTGCGATTCGTTCATTTCGCTTCACCCTCTTCCATTGGTTTCATCCTGTAAGACGCAGCAAAAGCCGAAGTGTTGGGTCGGCCGAACGAAAGGTCGCCGCTCATCGAACCAACTGGTTATGCAAACGCCGTTCCTCCTCTTGAATCCTTTCGGGAGGAATTCGTTCAAACAGATGGCCCGCTTCCCGAATCGGTTGTCCGGCAGAGACCTGAACCGGCACCCACGCGGGTTCGCCAAGCTCGAGAAAATGGCGGATCCGCTTGCTGCTCTCCGGCAAAAACGGGTTCAGCAGCTGGCTCAGATTAGCGATGATCTGTATGCAGACGTACAAGGTTTGGCTGCAAGCTCCGGGCTGTTCCCGATAGGTCGCCCATGGCCTTTCCTCGTCAAAATATTTGTTTGCCCGCCTCACATGGTCGAAGATCAACTCCAGCGCTTCTTTGAACCGGCCGGATTCCAGCCATTCGCCGGCCCGGGCGTATAAGGTGTCCACAGCCTTCGACCATTCGGGATGGGCGGTTCCCGCAGGCACCCTTGAATCAAAGGATTTTACAATAAAAGCCAGTGTGCGGTTGACGAAATTGCCGTATGCCCCCAACAGCTCGCCGTTATGGCTGTGTATAAATTCCCGCCACGAAAAGTCGGTATCCCGCCGCTCCGGCCCGTTGGCGATCAGAAAATAACGAATGGAATCGGCCGGGTAACGCTCCATAATGTCGGGGACCCAAACGGCCCAATTGCGGCTTGTCGAAAACTTTTTTCCTTCCAGCGTCATGTATTCGCTGGACACGATCCGGTCCGGACGGCGCCAATCGCCCGCTCCCGACAAAATGGCGGGCCAAATCAAGCTGTGGAACGGTATATTGTCCTTGCCGTGAACGTAATACGCGAGCGCGTTGCCGTCGTTGTCCCAGAACGGCTGCCACTCCGAGCCCGATTGCTCCGCCCACCGAATGCTGGCCGACAAGTAGCCCGTTACCGCCTCGATCCAGACGTAAATCTTTTTTCCTTCAAAACCCGGCACCGGCACGTCGACTCCCCAGTCCAGATCGCGGGTTACGGCCCGATCCAGCAGCCCCTCCCGCAAATACCGCTCCGTCAATCGGACCGCATTGTCCCGCCAGCCGGCCGCGTTAGCGAGATAGTCCTCCATTTCCTTCTGAAATCCGGACAACCGCATATAATAATGCTCGGTCGGGCGATCGACGGGCGGATTGCCGCACAGCTTGCACTTCCGGTCCTTCAATTCCGCAGGGTCGAGCAGCGCCGAACAATAATCGCATTGGTCGCCTCGAGCCGTCTCGCCGCAGTGCGGGCATGTTCCTTCGACATACCGGTCGGGCAAAAATCGGCCGTCGGCTTCGCAATACGTTTGCAGCACCGTTCTTTTGTCCAGATGGCCGTGCTGCAGCAAGTTCAAAAAAATGTCCTGCACGGTCCGATGGTGATGCGCTTCGTCCGTCCGCGTATAAAGGTCGTACGTAAACCCCAGCCGCTCGAAACAATCCGCAAACTCTCGATGGTATCGGTCGGCTACGGCTTTCGGTTCGACTCCCTCCTGCGCCGCTTGGACGGCTACCGGCGTCCCGTGGCAATCGCTGCCCGAGACGTAGAGCACCCGGTCGCCCTTGGCCCGGTGATACCGCGCCAGCACATCGCCGGGCAAGACGCTCGCCAGCCGGCCCAAATGCAGCGAGCCGTTGGCGTACGGCCAGGCACCTCCTATAAATACATTTCTCATTTCGTTCATCACCCTCCGGCAATTTATCTTCAACGCAACGCAAAAAAGACCCTCATCCCCTACAGGGACGAGAGTCGGCGCTCACGTGGTACCACCCAGCTTCATCAATGCCTTGCGGCATTCACCTTGTCAAGTACGCCGCGGTCCGCGGTTATACTCTAGCGCGATAACGGGCGCGGGATTCCCGGCGCAGCCTACTTCCGGATGAGGGTTCGGTGCGCGGCTCGGAGACCATCTTCGCGGGGGATCGCTTGACTCCTTTTCACCGGACGGAGCTCTCTGCGCAACCGATCCTCCCGCTACTCTTTCTCTTCAGTGCCTTTTCCATATTATAGTTAATGTCGATTATATATGGCGCATCAAGGGCTGTCAACCGTTTGTCGCTTCTCGATCCGACTACCCTTCCCGCTCGCGTAAGCCGCCGACGCCCATCGCGAAGTCGAAACCGGCCATGGACGGGGCAAAATCGTACGTACGCCGGAATGACTGGGAGCTTACAGCGTTACGATTCGAGTCGCCACCTGATTGCAAAACTCGCGGTCATGCTCGACGAACAGCAGCGTCGGGGAATATTGCAGCAGCAGCTCCTCGATTTGCATGCGCGAGATGACATCGACGAAATTGAGCGGCTCATCCCATATATGCAGATGGGCCGGCTCGCACAAGCTTTTGGCGATGAGCACTTTTTTCTTTTGTCCGCCGCTGAAGGAAGACATATCCTTTTCAAACTGGACTCGCGAGAAGTCGAGTTTACGCAAAATCGCCTTGAACAAGCTTTCGTCGATGCCGTTAGTTCTTGCGTAGGCCGATAAATCTCCCCGCAAGTGCGACGTGTCCTGCGAAATATAAGAGATCTTCAGCTGGCTCCCTTTGCGGAAAGTGCCGGCATAGTCGAGCTCCTCTCCGAGAATGAGCTTGAGCAGGCTGGATTTGCCGGATCCATTCCGCCCTTCCAGCGCAATCCGGTCTCCCTGCTCGATCGTGAAGCTGATATCCCGGCAAACGATCCGGTTCCCGTACCGGATCGAAATCCGGTCCAGCTCGACCAGCTGCTTCTTCGGATAAGGCAGCTGAGAAAGCTTAAGCGATTCGGAGCTTTCGACGTTGTGCAGCAGCCGGGACCGTTCTTCTGCGGCAGCCTGCTGCCGCTGCTCGATTGCTTTGGACCGTTTCATCATTTTGGCGGCTTTATGGCCGACATACCCTTTATCGACCTTCGACCCCGAGTTGCGGGTGCCGTTCTTCGTCTTTTCCACTTCATCCGACCAGCGGCTGGTCCGTTTGGCGGCTTCGGACAACCGTTTCATGTCCTTTCGCAGCTTGTCGTTTTCCGCCAGCTCGTATTGGTCCTGCCTCCGCTTGTTCTCCAGCCAATCGGAAAAATTCCCTTTCTGAATATCGATGCTCGTCTTATTGATTGACAGGATATGGTCCACGCAGTTGTCCAGAAAAGCCCGGTCGTGCGATACGAGAATAAATCCCTTCTTGGCGTTCAAGTAACCGCTGACCAGCCGGCGCGCTTCGACGTCCAGATGGTTGGTCGGCTCGTCGATCAGCAGAAAGCTGTTTTCCTTCAAAAACAAGGCCGCCAGCAGCACCTTCGTTTGCTCGCCCTGGGACAGCGAATCGAAAGGCCGGTACAGCGCTTCTTCGGTAACCTTCAGCAGCGTAAGCTCGCGCAGAAGCTGCCAATGCTCGCAATCCGGCACGATGCCGCCGGCTACGTCTACCGTAAGCTGAGACGGGTCGCCGACCGGATATGGAAAATATTCAAAGCCGACGCTGGCCGAAATGCTGCCGCTATATTCGAGACTGCCAAGCAGCAGCCGAAGAAATGTCGTTTTGCCGCGGCCGTTTCTGCCGGTAAAACCTAACTTCCAATCGGTATCCAGCTGAAAGCTGACATCCTCGAAGATATTATCGTAACTGCCCTCATAGGCAAAAGTGAGTCGATTGACGTTGATTACTGACATGGCGGGTGCCTCCTTCAAAAGAAATAGAAAAAGCTGCAAGAAAGTCAGCTTTCTCGCAGCTTCAATAAATGAAGGAAAATAAACCCGATACGCATCGGATTTCCGGCCCTATTTATTGAGTGAAAGGAAACGCATAACTTTCTTGCCGATAATTAAATAAAACATCGCTGTTTTATTCATTATGCCTGGGGCAAGAAAGTGTACATGTTCCCGATCAACTCCTGTCAATAAATTACTAGCATCTTACCATACCCGTCCTGCAAAAACAACCTTAAATGATAATTATATCTATTCAAATTTGACTAGGCGATAAGTTTTGATATATACTTGTTAATGATTGCAGCTATACAAATTTGAATAGCGAAAGGAGCCGCTGAACCATGTCAACCGTCAAACTGCTTGTGCTGGGGTCCATCATTCGTCGCGGCGTCAGCCACGGCTACGGCGTTTACAGCGATATTGCTTCGTGGCGAGCCGAGACTTGGACGAACGTCAAGCCCGGTTCCATTTATCACGCTCTCGAATCGCTGGAATCCCAAGGAAAGCTCTATGCCGTCGAATCCGAGAACGGCGCCAAGCTTGGTCCTTCGCGCACGGAATATGCCGCATCGAATGAAGGTAAAGCGTTGTTCGAGCAATTGCTGCAATCGGCCTTAACCGATCATGACATCCAGCATTTCGCGGTCGGCATAGCCTTTATCGGCATGCTGCCCGTGGAGACTGCGGCCGCACGTCTTCGGGAACGGGCAGTCTCGCTGGAGCAATCTGCCGCTTTCCTGAAGACGCTGCCGGCGAACGCCGGCTCCGACCTCCCTTCCGAAAGCCCGGAACTGATCGGTCTTTGGGTGAATTATGTGGAGACACAAGCCGCTTATACGCGGAGACTGCTTGAACAAATGCATGGAGAAGAAACCGACGTTTAGGAGGCATTACGATGCTCGATGTGACGATGCAAGACGGAACCGCTGTCGAGGTTGCCGTACAAGGCGAAGGTCCCGCCATTCTGCTGCCGTTTAACCCCGTTCCGATTACGGGCGACCAGGCGGACGAGCTTCGCAAATGGGGATTCGACCCTGCTCTTGGGAAGACGATGATGGACGGATTAACGAATCGATACCGTGTCGTTGCGTTCGATTACGAAGGATATGTGCGGCGAGATCCGAAACCGGATACGTTGACTGCCGATTATATTGCACGTGATTTTCTGACGATTGCCGACGCGGCCGGCGCGGATGTCTTTGCCTATTACGGCTATTCCTGGCTGGCCATGGCCGGCATGCAGCTCGCTTTGCGAACGGACCGGTTGAGCGCGCTTGTGATGGGCGGATACCCGCCGCTCGGCGGACCATACCGCGAAATGCTTCAGGTGACGCGAGCCGCTCTCCGCATGTCGCTGGATAATGAAGCGAAGCCGCCGGAAGCAGAGGCTGAAGTCCCGGCTACCATAGATACGGACCCCGCGGATTATGATTGGGACAACGTGAAAGTGACGGCGCTCCCTCCTCAAGCGAAACAGTTTCTTACGCTGTACGAAAGCTTGTCGGTCTTCGACGATCATGCCGCGCAATCGCAATTAAGTTGTCCCCGCTGCTGCTTCGCGGGAAGCGCCGACCGGATCGAATACAACAAAAGCTGGGGCGAGGTGACGGTCGACATCGCAAGGCCGCTTCTTCAACATCGCGAACGGCTGGAAGCGCTCGGCTGGCAAGTCCGCGTGCTGGACGGGCTCGATCATACGGCGGCGATGCAGCCTCCGGCCGCGCTGCCCGTGCTGCGGGCTTTTCTGGATTCGATCGAATGGCGATGAGCGGACTTGCGGCCATTCATTCGTTTCATTCGATACGTTCGAGGCGGCGCCGGATTTCGGAGAGAAGCTGTTCTTTTTCCTCCTTCGCCAAATCGGAAGACAATTTACGGACCGCGACCGGCAATATCCAGGCGTCCACTTCTTCCGCCCCGATTCCGCCGAGCCTTGCGTACATGTTCAGGAAAGCGCCGATCATAACTTCTCGGGACCGTCGAAATGTATCGACGGCTTTCGCGGACAAGCCCGGAACATGAGACTCCAGTACCGCGTAACGCAACATGAGCACATACTCGGCCAAATCCGCTTCCGGATTGCCGGCGGTCGCATTGTTCCAATCGATCCACATCGGCCGGCCGTCGCGAAACATCAGATTGCCGGGGTTCGGATCCCCATGGCACAATTGCCGTTTGACCGGGAGGCGGTGAAGCCAGCCTTGCACCGCCTTCCGTTCGGTCGCCGACAATTCGCCGGCCATATCGATCGCATGGTTCAGCGAGTCCCGTTGGTCCGGAAATCCCGCTTCGGCGCCGGATTGATGAACGCCGAACAGCGCCCAGGCGGTAACCGTCCAAGATGACGTATCGGATGGATCCGGCCGATGTATCAGCCGCAGCCATCTCTCCAACAACGATTCTCCCCGAATTCGTTCAAAAACGATGCCCGGCCGGCCGTCGATATCTACAAGGCCGTACGGCTCCGGCGCAGGCAAACCGCGCTCAAAGGCCATCTTGCAGTTGTTGTATTCCCGCTCGATTGCATAACGATTCGTATGGGGCTTTGCCAGCTTCACGACGCAATTTCCGCCGCCCCATTCGAACACTTCCGAGCAGCCGCCCTCTCCGAGCTTGACGCCTGGACGTACGATCATATGGAATCACTCCCCTCTGGCCGGCTCAAATTTTCTTTCAACAGCAACGCTTCGTATTGGTCGCGAACGAGTTCCGTCGCTTCTTCTAAGCTCATGTCGATCGTTCCCGTATTCATCACCGTGCCGAGACCGATCAAATAAATCGTAAGCTTGTAAAAAATCGTCTTCAGCTTCTCTTCGGAGATCGCGCTCAGCCGCTTGCTGCTGCGCAGCGAGGCCATAGTAATCTCTTCGCCGATAAATCGGTCTTTATGCAGCTCGTATGTGCGGATGCCGGATAAATAAACGGCGCGAAAAAGATGCTTCTCGTTACGGGCGAATTGAAGCAGTCCAATGGCCAGATTCAAGGCCGGCGAATATGCCGCATTCGAGAACGATCTCATATATTCCCGCATAAAGCCCAGAGCCCGATCGTATGCGTCAAGTTTCAGCCGCTCCATGTTTCCGTAGACGCTGTAAATCGGCTGGGTGGAACAGTTCAGCCGCTGCGCGATCTTTCGTGCGGTCAACGTCTCGAAGCCTTGTTCTCTTACAAACTCGAAAGCGGCATCTCCTATTTTGTCTCTAGTCACTTCCGCTTTGGGCGGCAAAGCAATCAGCTCCGATCAAAAATAATAACATTCGTTATATAACGTATGTTATATACTATCTGCCGGAAAGTCAAGGCTAAAAAGGAAAATCAGCCCTCGCCGATATTGGCGAAGGTTGTCGAAGCCGCACTTTGGATCTCAAAGCTGTACGATTGATGAAAGCACATTATTGTTGAAATGATCCGTATACATGTTTTTGAACGCCTTCTTCAAATCTCTTTCCACCGTAAAATAAACCGAAACAAGCTCGTACGCCGGCGTACATCCGATCGGAGAAAGGCATGGAGCCATCCGATGCGCTCGCTGTCCATTCCTGCTTCTTCCGGGCTTCCTGCAAGGGTCTCCGCTAAAAATAAAAACAACCGCTCGCTAGAGCGGTCTTCGGAAAATGAAATTATAAAGGCCGCACGGTTACGGCGCTCGCCTTGAAATCGGGCATGCGGCAGAACGGATCCAGCTTCGGATTGGCCGTGTGGTTCACATTTTGCGTTCCTCCCCAATGCATCGAGGAAAACAGTGTATCCTCCCGTATATCGGGGCGGTAGCGGCTTCGTACGACAAAGCTGCCGCGGCGCGACCGCACCTCGACCAGCGCACCGTCTTCGATCCGGTATTTGGCAGCCGTCTTCGGATGAATTTCCAGTACATTCGCCATTTCGCGCGCGAGCAGCGACGGGCTTCTGCGGGTTTGGACGCCGGTCAAATAATGAGGCAGCTGCCGGCCGTTCGTCAATATTAACGGATAATGGTCGTCCACCGGCTCCGAAGAAGGCTCCGCAACCGGCTCGGCGAACACGGCCAGTCCGTCCGGATGGCCAAACGCCTTCTCGAACAACCTCGGCGTTCCGGGATGTTCCGGAGAAGGACACGGCCAATAAATGCCTTCTTCCTTGCGCAGCCGCTCGTACGTTATGCCGTAGTAATCGGCCGCTCCGCCCTTACTGGCGAGACGAAGCTCATCGAAGATTTGCTCAGCCGAGCCGAATTGAAAGTAATGGCCGCGGCCGAGCAGCAAAGCCAGATCGCATAAGATGCGCCAATCGTGGCGAGCCTGCCCCGGAGCCGGCACGCCGGATTCGCGAAGCAGCACCCGTCCTTCCAGATTGGTCAGCGTCCCCGTATTTTCCAAATACGACGTTACCGGCAAGATCACATCCGCCATTACCGCCGTTTCGGACATAAACATGTCCGCGACGACCAGATAATCGAGCTTGCGCAGCCCTTCTCCCACAAACGACGCGTTCGGATTGGACATGACCGGATTGGAGCCCATGATGAACAAAGCGCGAATGTCCTGAGCGTGGATCAGCTCCATCATCTCATAAGCCGATACGCCCTTGCCCGGCAGCTCCTCCGGCTTGATCCCCCAGACGCCGGCCACATAAGCGCGGTCGCTCTCGTTCTCGATCAGGCGATATCCGGGAAGCTGATCGGCCTTCTGGCCATGCTCGCGTCCGCCCTGTCCGTTGCCTTGGCCGGTGACCGCGCCGTAGCCGCAGCCCGGACGGCCGATTTTCCCAACCGCCAATAGGATGTTCAGAAAGTTTCGCACCGCCATATGGCCGTCCGCATGCTGTTCGACGCCTCGAGCGGTCAGAATCATGCCGGTGGACGCCTTCGCGAAGGCGATCGCCGCCATCCGGATGCTTGTCTCGTCCACCCCCGTTATCCGGGAGGCTTCCTTCAAGTCCAGCCCGCCCAGACGTTCCTTCGTTTGCTCAAACCCTTTGGTCCGGCTGCGAATAAACGAGTCGTCCGTCAAGCGCTCGTCGACGATGACCTTCAGCATGGCGCTGGCGAGGACCGCATCCGTCCCCGGCTTCACCTTCAGATGCAGGTCGGCGATTTGGGCGGTAGCGGTCTCCCGGGGATCGATGACGATAATAAACGATCCGTTGTCCCTCGCCTTCGTAAAATACGGCATAAGCGTCGGCTGGCATTCCGCGATGTTCGTTCCGGCCAAGACGATGCACTTGGCTTGCGGAATTTCATCCAGCCGGTTCGTTAAGCCGCGGTCGATGCCGAACGCCTTCACGCCGGCAGATGCGGCGGCGGACATGCAAAACCGGCCGTTATAGTCGATATAGCGGGTTTGAAGCGCCACTCTGGCGAATTTGCCGAGCAAATAAGCCGACTCGTTCGTCAACGAGCCGCCGCCGTACAGCGCTGCGGCATCCCGGCCGTACGCCTGTTGAATTTGCCGCAATTTGGAGGCGATTGCGCCAAGCGCTTCCTCCCACGATGCGGCAACAAATTCGCCATTTTTTTTGATCAGCGGCTCCAGGATGCGTTCTCGGGAAGCCGTATGCTGGTAAGCGTTCAAGCCCTTCACGCACAGCCGGCCTTCGGAGGCGGCGTTCATCAAGCCCTCCGTTGTATAAACGGGCCGCTCTCCCTCCCGCTTTTTCTCCTCGTGAAGCCTCATCTTGCACTGCACGCTGCAAAACGGGCATTGCGCGTCTATCGCCGGAAATCGCTTCGACGGCTCGCGTTCCAACAGCTTCATGCGCCCTCCTCCTCTCTTAATCCTTCTCTTCCAATCGTACTAGTGCAAGACGGCGCCGGCCGTTTCTCTGCCGGGCTCCGCCCAGGCAAGCAGCCGCTTGCGGAAGGCCGGATCGAGCAGCCGCTCCCTGACCTCTGTCAAGCCGATCCGCTGCAGCCATTTCCAGGCCGATTCCTTCCAATAGGCGGATTCTCTATACCAAAGCGCGCAGCTGACCGCGAGCTCGGTTATGTCTTCGGAAGGGGAAGACACCGCCACCAGCTTTGCCTGCTTGACGGGCAGCTCGTCATGCCCTCCGGCGTACAATTCCCAGCCGGACGGCGTTGCGGCGATGCCAAAGGCGCTGACCGGCAGCCCCGCCTTCTGTTCGGGCGCCGCCGTCATCGCCAGCACGATCGGATACGGGAAACGGAGCTTTCCGATCGCGTTCCGAATCGTTTGCTCCATGACCGCCGCCTGCTGCAAGACGTCCGGATCGGAAGAATGCATCGAAGCGCGAATATACGCTTCGTTTCCTCTTCCGACTTCGACGGCGCCGAAGGCCCTCAACGACTTGTAGTAAGCGGCGGCGCCTGCGCAGGACGCGCAGTTCGTTTCCGGCATGGCGCCATCTCCGAGAACGGCCGCCTTGAATTCCGGATGGCTCATCGGGCTGCAGCCGCATACGGGTTCTTCGTCCGACAAATCTGGCGGCTCGAGCATCGTCAGCTTGACCATCGCTTCCACCATCGGCCGGCATCCGCCGCAGGAGCCGGACGCTTTCGTGCGGTCGCGCACTTCTTCCGCCGTCGTCAGCCCTTCCGAAGCGACCGCCTTGACGATTTGCGCTTTGCACACGTTGTTGCAAGAGCACACCACATCGCTCCCGGCCAGCTCTCGGGCGGCTTCCACGCCGGAGCCGCCGCCTCCTCGAAGCAGCGACCATTCGTCGGCCCCCCGTTTGACCTGGTTCAGCCAGTCGCCGGACTCCGTAATATCGCCGTAAAGCACTGCTCCGACGATTTTGCCGCCGACCGTAAACACCCGCTTGTACGTGCCCCTTATGCAATCCAGCGTTTGGATGGCGGTCTTGGCGCCCGTCTGATGGATGTTGCCTGCCGAGAACACGTCGACGCCGGACACTTTCAGCTGAGCGGAAGGAACGGAGCCGGCGTACGGCTCCGTCGGCAATCCGCAAAGCACGCGGGCCAGCACCTTTCCTTGCTCGTACAGCGGCGCCACAAGACCGTAGGCAATGCCGCGGTGCTCCGCACATTCGCCGACCGCATAAATATCGGGGACATTCGTTCGCATATAGTCATCGACGATAAACGCCAAATTCGTCCGCAGCCCGGTATTGGGCGCCAAGGAGATGCGGGGTTTGATGCCGACGGATAGAACGATCAGATCCGCCGGCAATGACGTGCCGTCCGAAAATTGCAATCCTTTGGCGCGGGATCTGCCGACGATCCGATCCGTCCTCTTCTCCAGCATGAAACGCATTCCTTGCCGCTCCAGCTCGCTCTGCAGCATTTGGGCCGGCGTCTGGTCCAATTGCCGGTTCATAATGAACGGCGCGTTGTGGACGATCGTCGGTTCCATGCCGAGATGGAGCAAGCCGCGTGCCGCCTCCAGGCCGAGCAAGCCGCCACCGATGACGGCGGCGCTTTTGCAGCTTTTGGCCGCTTCCATCAGCTTGTTGCAATCCTCAATCGTGCGGAATACGGTGACGCCGGGTTTATCGGCGCCGGGAATCGGAGGAATAAACGCATCCGAACCGGTCGCCAGAATCAGCTTGTCGTAGGCGACCGCCTCGCCGTCAGCCAGCAAGACCCGTTTGCGGCTTGTATCGATTCGCTCAGCCGCAACGCCGGTCATGAGCCGAATGCCGTTGTTCTTGTACCAGTCCCAATCATGGATAATGATATCCCGCAGCGAAGCGCTGCCCTGCAGCACTTTCGACAACATAATCCGGTTATAGTTCGGGTAAGGCTCGCTGCCGATGATCGTAATATCGAACAAGTCCGGATTCAGCCTCACGATCTCTTCCACGCATTTTACCCCGGCCATTCCATTGCCGATCACGGTAAGCCTAAGTTTGGACATAGACGCTGAACCACCTCCTGTCATTCGATCGTTCGCGTGCCGCTTCAGCCGCCGCAGGGCAAGGGCACAGCCGCCTGTGCGGCGCGTTAGCTGATCATCGATTCGGCGGTCCGGCTGAGACGTTCCAGCTGCCCGCTTACCCCGACGGCCTCCCCGATAATGATGACGGCCGGATTTTCCAAGCCGGCGGCCGCCGCGATCCGATCGATGTCCTGCAGCTTTCCGGTCAGCACCCGCTGCCGCTCCGTTGTTACTTTTTCGACCAGCGCCACCGGCGTCGATCCGCTCTTGCCGTGCTTGAGCAGCTCCTGCTGAATATGGCGCAATTGGCTGACACCCATATAGACGACCAGCGTGTCGACGCCGTGAGCCAGCAAATCCCACCTGACCGGCATTTGATCCCCGTGACAGCGATTGCCGGTCACGCAGGCGAACGAAGCGGCGACGCCCCGGTGGGTGAGCGGAATGTCAGCCGCCGCGGCCGCTCCGATCGCGGAGGTAATGCCCGGCACGATTTCATAAGGTATGCCGCAAGCCGCAAGCGCCAACGCCTCTTCTCCGCCTCTCCCGAATATGAAAGGGTCGCCGCCCTTCAGGCGAACGACCGTTTGTCCTTCCTTGGCATATCGGATCAGAAGCTCGTTTATGGCATCCTGCGGCATGGCGTGCCGGCCGGGCGCTTTGCCGCAATAAAGAAGCAGCGCGCCGGGCTTGGCATGGGCAAGCAATTCATCGTTAACCAAGCGATCGTACAAGATGACGTCCGCGGCCTGAATCCGTTTAAGAGCCTTGACCGTAATCAGCTCCGGATCGCCCGGACCCGCGCCGACGATATGCACCTTTGCCGCCATGACGCATCCCCTCCTATACGGTGACGTAGATCAGTCCGTTATCGCTGTCGATTTCCGTTTCAAAAGTCGTAACGCAGCCTTCGTCCGGCTCATGCACGCGGCCGGTGGCGAGGTCGATCTTCCAATCGTGCAGCGGACAATGAACGCTTGTGCCGCATACCATCCCTTCCGACAGCTTGCCGTTTTTGTGCGGACAACGATTTTCCACCGCCATCACCTCGCCGGTCGACAGGCGGAATACCGCAATTTCCAATTCATTGACGCGAATGGTGCGCGAACCTTTGACATCTATATCTTCGATCTTTCCTACGAGCAGCTTCGTCATGCGGCATCTCCTCCCTTATTAGCGTGTCGGCGCAACTTCTTGCAGCGGTTCAAAGTTTTTGCGAAGCTGCTCGTTGTCGATAATTTCCTTCCAAGGATCCGTCGTATGATCAAGCGTAAGCCGCAATCTTTCCATCAGCGCGACGCGGTCTTCCTTCTTCTCCAGCGCTTGCTTGACATGATCCAGCCCGACGCGCTCGACCCAAACCGACGTGCGCTCGTTCCATTGCGCGTTCTCGCGGTAATATTGCAGGAAGGCGCTGCTCCATTCGAGCACTTCCTCTTCCGTCTTGACGACGCACAGCAGCTCCGTCGCTCTGACGTGCACGCCGCCGTTGCCGCCGACATGCAGCTCCCAGCCGCCGTCGATGGCGACGACGCCGAAGTCCTTGATGGTCGCTTCCGCGCAGTTGCGCGGACAGCCGGAGACGGCAAGCTTCACTTTAGCCGGCGTGACGAGGCGTTCAAACGCCTTTTCCAGCTTGATGCCCATGCCCATGGAATCTTGCGTGCCGAATCGGCAGAACGTCGATCCGACGCATGTTTTGACCGTGCGCAGCGCTTTGCCGTAGGCATAGCCGGAAGGCATATCCAGTTCGGCCCACATGCCCGGCAAATCTTCTTTTTTGACGCCCAGCAGGTCGATCCGCTGTCCGCCGGTAATTTTCACGAGCGGCACCTCGTATTTCTCCGCGATCTCGGCGATCTTCTTCAGCTCGCTCGGCGAAGTGACGCCGCCGTACATCCGGGGCACGACCGAATACGTGCCGTCCTTCTGAATGTTCGCGTGGTAACGTTCGTTCGTAAACTTGGATTCCTTCTCTTCCTTGTATTGGTCCGGCCAAATCATGCCGAGGTAATAGTTGAGCGCCGGGCGGCATTTCGTGCAGCCCTCGGGCTCGCGCCATTCCAGCACGTTCATGACCTCGCGTACGCTCTTCAAGCCCATTCGCTTCATTTCCGCAACAATCTCGTCCCGGTTATAGGACGTACAGCCGCAAATGCCTTCCTTCACCGCTTCGCCGGCAGCCTCGCCCGCATACACTTTGACGAAGCTTTCCACCACCGGCTTGCAGCCTCCGCAGGAGCCCGATGCTTTGGTGCACGCCTTGACCGCGCTGACGGACGTGCAGCCTTTGTTGCGAATCGCATCGACGATCGTCGCCTTGGAGACGCCGTTGCAGCCGCAGACGATTTCATCGTCCGGCATCGCTTCGATTCGCGCTTCCGGAGACTGCGCAGAACCGCCCGGGGAGAAGCCGAGCAAGATCTCTTTCTCGCGGCCGGCGATATCCTCTCCCTTGCGCATCATCGAGAACAAGGATGCGCCGTCGCTCGTATCGCCGAACAGCACCGCGCCGACCAGCTTGCCGTCCTTGATGACAATTTTTTTGTACGTCCCTTCGGTATCGTCCTGAATATGCAGCGATTTCGTCTCCGGGGAATCGTTGAAGTCTCCCGCCGAAAAGACGTTGACACCCGAAACCTTCAGCTTGGTCGACGTGACCGATCCGGTATAGCCGGACGTTTCAACGCCGGCCAGACGCTTCGCCAGCACGTCGCCCTGCTCGTACAACGGCGCAACCAGCCCATAGGCAATGCCGCGGTGCTCGGCGCATTCGCCGACCGCATAGACGTCCGGCTCGCTCGTTTCCAGAAAGTCGTTGACGACGATGCCGCGGTTGACTTCCAGGCCCGAAGCTTTCGCCAGCGCCGTATTGGGCCGAATGCCGACGGCCATGACGACGAGATCGGCTTCGATCGACGTGCCGTCGGCGAAGGACAAGCCCGTTACCCTCTTCTTGCCGGTAATGGCCTGCGTATTTTTTTTCAGCAAAAATTTCATTCCTTGCGCCTCCAGCTCCCGCTGAAGCAGTTTGGCTGCCGGCTGGTCGAGCTGGCGCTCCATCAAATAGTCCATGACATGAATGACGTTCACGTCCATGCCCAAGTGCAGCAAACCTCTTGCCGCCTCGATGCCGAGCAGGCCGCCGCCGATGACGGCCGCTTTCTTGTATGTCTTGGACGCGCTCAGCATCGTCTCGCAATCCTTCATGTCGCGGAAAGCGATGACGCCTTCGAGATCCGCGCCCGGAAGCGGGAGCATAAACGGATTGGAGCCCGTGGCGATGATCAGCTTATCGTATGAAACTTCAACGCCTTGGTCGGACGCGACGGTTTTCGATTTGGTGTCCAGCTTCGTAACCGTATGTCCGGCGTACAGCCGAATGTTGTTTTCCTCATACCAATCCCAATCGTTAATGACGATTTCCTTCATGTCCGCCCCGCCCGCCAATACGGACGACAGCATGATCCGGTTATAGTTCGGATAAGGCTCTGCGCCGAATATCGTAATCTCGTAAAGCTCGGGCGCAAGCTTCAGCAGATGTTCGACGGCGCGAACGCCAGCCATTCCGTTGCCGATAAGCACCAGCTTTTTGCGGTCTGTCATGTTCGTTCTCTCCCCTCTGTATTTAAAAGAAAAGCCTGCTCCCATGACTATAAAAAGGACCAGAGTCCCTTCCTTGTCAATGGTAAGCAGGCTTCATTGCCGCTTCATGCGGATACTCCATTGTATCCGAAAAGTTATAGTGAAAATATACAATGCCGAGAGAGTTCTGTCAATATACATTACACCAAAAATATAAAAAAAGCCTTATCGACACTTTTGCCCTGTATATGTTATAAATAATAACATAGGATGTGATTGATCAGGAAACACGCAGAGGAAATCGCATATCCTATATAATGAAGGTTATACTACTCGATTCGATCATGTTAACGGACAAAAAGGTCACGACGATTCATAGAAAGGGGCGGCGACATGCGTTCTTTATTGATCATCCATAATGGCGCGACGGAGGCCGATCGGAAACCGGAAAGAAGCTCCCAGAGGCTTCTGCCCGAATATATGCTGCAATCCGCCGGTTACCAGGTGCTTCACACGAATAAGGATGACCAAGCGCAAGAATGGCTGCCGGCATCGGACGCCATTGTCCTTCATTTGCCGATCGCTGACATCGGAATGACGGCTTCGTCCTTGCTGGCGCATAAAACGGTTCCGATCTTATGGTGGTGCAGCGCCTCCACTTCTTCCTTGTCCTTGGCGGATTGCGAGGACAATGTTATGATTGACGGCATATTGACGCCTACCATGAGCGAGAACGAGATGCACTGGGTGCTTCACTTCAGCGCCAAGCAATGTTTTGAACGAAAGCAATGGTTGGAAGAACGTAAGCAGCTGCAATCCCGGCTGGAAGAACGGAAATGGATCGATATGGCGAAGGGCATATTATGCGAGATCAAAAATATTTCCGAAGCCGAAGCGTACGACATGCTTCGCAAACAAGCGATGAATGAGCGGAAGCGCATGGTGGATGTCGCGACGTCGATCGTCAAGGTGTATCAGCTGCTGCAATCGCAAAAATAAGGGGGCTTGCTATATGATGATCAATTTGCTTAAGGAAGTCGGCCGCGGCAAGCGCGGGGCCCGCGATTTAACTTATGAGGAAGCGCTGCAAGCGGCGGAAGCCATACTGGGAAGGGATGCGACCGATGCCCAGATTGGAGCCTTCCTGATCGCGGAGCGGATCAAGATGGAAAGCGTCGAAGAGCTGGAAGCGTTTGTCGCCGTCTGCCGCAAATACGCCTTACGCGAGCCCGTGCTGGAAGGCGGCATCGATTGCGCGGGGCCCTACGACGGAAGAAAATCCAGTTTTTTCGCCACCTTCGCCACAGCTTTTGTATTGGCCTCTTCCGGTTTGCCGGTAACGCTGCATGGCACGTCTTCCTTGCCGCCCAAGCGCGGCATCACCATGATGGACATGATGAAGCATATGGGAATCGATGCGGCGCGGCTGTCCCGCGAAGCTTCGTTGCGAGCAGCCCGGCAAACCGGCATTTTGTTCGTACCGTCCGAACTCTGGTGTCCTCCGCTCAAGCGGCTGCGCCATATTCGGGAAGAGCTCGGCATGCGTACCGTCATCAATACGGCGGAAAAGCTGGTCGATTACTCTCATTCGCCTTATCTGGCTTTCGGCGTATTTCACAACACGGTTTTCGACCGCATGGCCAGGCTTATGACGAAGCTTGGGTACCGCAAAGCCATTATTGTACAGGGCGCGGAAGGGTCGGAGGATTTGTTCGTCAACAGGCCGACGCGCGTATATATCGTCAGCGGCGGCGAAGCGGAAATGAAAATCGTCGATCCCGAGGAATACGGCCTGGATACGCCGCTCCCGGATACGGAATGGACGGCTGCCGGGCAGGTGCGGGTGTTGGAAGACGTGCTGCGGGGAGTCGCCGAACTCGGGTACTTGAATCAGACGTTGCTGAACGCCGCCGTCAGGCTGCATCTCGCGGGACGCGCCGGTTCTGTCGAGGAAGGACTGTATATTAGCAAAGCGAATCTGGAATCGGGCAAGGCTTTGCGGCTGTATGAGCAATGGCGATCCGCTTTGGCTGGCGGAGACGGGGACGAATCGCTGCACGAACGGCACGCACAAGCGGCTCCGCAAAGCTTGCACCGCACCTAAACCCAAGAGACAACCCTGCACGCGTGCAGGGTTTCTTCGACTTTCATTTGCGATTATGGCGCCAATTGATTCAGCTGATTCAACAGCTCATTCAGCTTGCCCACGGTTTCCGGAATGCCCGTCGATTCCAAAGCGGCCTTGCCCTGCTCGATATTGGCCAGCGCCTGATCGAGTCCTTCCTGAAGCTTCTCGTTGTACTGTACGATGGACTGATGCAGCTCCTTGGCATACTCCGGAACGGCAACGCCTTCGTAATTCGCGATGGTCTCCTTCATCTCCTGCAATCGCCGCTGCAGATCGGCCTTTGCTTCCGCGTCGGCCGCCGCTCGTTCGGCCATGGCGCTCATTTCCTGGCCAAACTGTTGCAGCGACTGCATGTAACCTGTCGTTTCCGCGGCAAAATTGACGGTTTGCCCTACGCCGTCCAATATGCCGCATCCGGTCGCAAACAGCAGCAGTACCATGCCTGCCGCAGCTGTTCGAATGGACTTCATCACGTTCTATCCCCTCCTCCAGCTGAATACGGATACTTCCTCCTTGCAATCCTATGCAGCTTCCACGGAAGCGTTCGGCTTCGTCGTTACGTCACTCGCAATACAATCTTGCCGATATTGCGATTATGTTCCATACGGCTGTGCGCTTCCTCGACTTCGGACCAATCCCAGACCGAGTCGATGACCGGCTTGAGCGATCCGTCCCGGAAACCGGGAACCGCATGTTCCGCAAAGGACCGGGTCAGCCGAATTTTGTTGCCGACCGGCTGAGACCTCAACGTTGTGCCAATGACATGAAGGCGGCGGCTCAGCAGCAAGCCAAGGTCGACCTTCTCCGCTTTGCTCCCGCCCAGAATGCCGACCAGCACCAGCTTGCCGTCTATGGCCAGGGAAGCTATATTTTGCTCCCAATAAGGCGCTCCGACAAAGTCGAGAATCAGATTGACGCCGCGTCCCTGCGAAGCTTCCCGCACCGCCGGCGCAAACGGCCCCGCTTTGTAATCGATAACGGCATCCGCGCCGAGCTCTGAGCATACGTTCCGCTTCTCCGCCGTGCCGGCCGTTGCGATGACAAGAGCCCCCGCTCGTTTGGCCAATTGAATGGCAGCCGTGCCGACGCCGCTTGCGCCCGCATGGATCAATACGGTCTCGCCTGCCTGCAGGTTTCCGATCTGAAATAAATTAAGATAAGCGGTCAGGAAAGCTTCCGGGATGGCCGCCGCTTCCTCAAACGAGAGACCGTCCGGAATCGGCATCGCCATCTCTGCGGGAATGCGAACCCGTTCCGCGTATCCGCCGCCCGGCAGCAGCGCCATCACGCGGTCTCCCGGTTTCCAGCCGCCGCTCCCTTCTTCGACTACGCCGGCCATTTCGAGTCCGAGAATATCGGTCGTTCCCGGCGGAGGCGGATATAAGCCCCGCTTCTGCAGCAAATCTGCGCGGTTAAGCGCGGTCGCATGAATTCGGACGAGCAATTCGCCCATCGAACGGGCGGGTTCCTCAGTTTCTCCGATATACAGTTTCTTGGAATCGGACTCCTGCAATACAGCCCTCATCGGATCAGCTCCCTGAAATGGTTTCGTTCTGTTAAAAAGGAGCAAGCCGCGAGCTTGTCAGCTTGCGGCTTGCTTGGAGAGGAATCAATCCTCCAGCTCTACGTTGTGGTAAACCTGCTGCACGTCTTCCTGATCCTCCAGCAGATCGATCAATTTATCGAATTGCTTTAGCGCGTCGCCGTCGAGCGTCACATAGTTTTGCGCCAGCATCGTAAGCTCCGCCACCGTAAACTCATCCACTCCCGCACCCTTAAACGCTTCCTGTACCGCATGGAACTGGTCCGGCTCGGCATAGACGATGACGGAATCGTCCTCCTCGATAATGTCGCGGACGTCCACATCCGCCTCCAGCATCAGCTCCATCACTTCGTCGAGCGATTTGCCGGACACGCCGATGACGGCCGTCTCGTCGAACATATAAGAGACCGAACCGCTGACGCCCATGCTGCCGCCAATCTTGTTGAACGCGGCGCGAACGGCGGGCGCCGTCCGGTTGACGTTGTTCGTCAGCGCGTCGACGATAACCATCGAGCCGTTCGGGCCGAAACCTTCGTAACGCTGCTCTACGTAATTCTCGTCGGCGCTGCCCTTCGCCTTCTCCAATGCGCGGTCGATAATCGCCTTCGGAACGTTGTACGTCTTCGCGCGTTCCAATACGACCTTCAGCGCCCGGTTCGACTCCGGATCCGGCTCGCCCTTCTTCGCCGCGACGTATATTTCGACCCCGAATTTGGCGTATACCCGGCTCGTGTTGGCATCCTTGGACGCTTTCTTTTCCTTGATATTATTCCATTTGCGACCCATACTGCTCCCACTTTCGTATTAATGTCATTCCTATTATAACCGATTAGGGAGCCGATGGACCAGCTCTCGTCCACCGTCCCGCTCCCCCCATGTTGATCATGCCGTCAAGCTTGTTCCCTTAATTGGTGCGCCAGCTTGTACATTTCTGCGATATCGTAACGCTCGATCGCTTCGAATCTGCGAATCGCTTCTTCGATTTCGACCAGTTCAACCTTGGCCACCTGCTCTCCGTCCTCCGGATTCAACGGGCGGGAAACGATTCGCACTTCACCGGTTGCAAGCAATCGGATGAAGCGAGGATGCGGAATATGCGGCCGATAAGGCTTGTCCGCATCCGAAAGGCAATGAAACCGGCCAATGATGCGAACTTCCTTCATCTCCGCTCCGATTTCCTCCATCAGCTCTCGTTGAAGCGCGTGCATATAAGCTTCGCCAGGCTCCAGCGTTCCGCCGATCAACTCCCACAAGCCGTTCTCGAGCTGCATGACGACGTATTTGTCGCCTACGGTCGGGACGATGCTGATGTTGCTGACCATTTGCTCGTCGAAGTCGGCCCCGAGCGCAAAATTCGAAGTAATGGCGCCTATGCGGATCGGGTTGGACAACACGGCGTAATCGTTTTTATTCATCATAGTATGCAATGACATCAGTTTCTCGCAACCTCCAAGTATGTGTGTCTAGGGCAATCAGCTTTCGGCCGGTTGTTCTTTATAATGGCTTGTATCGGCATGCATGACGATGCGCGGCGCGCCGTCCTCAAATTCCAGCTTGCTCAAGCATGCCGGATAAATGTAGGGAAGCTCCCACAGCTGCTCCAATGGCCGCTGCTCGCAATAGGCCATTAACAATTTGAATACAACGGTATGCGTTACCAGCAGGATCGTTTGGCCTTCATAACGCTGCAGCAGCTCGTGAAGAAAGCTAACGGCTCTAGATGAAACTTCTCTGTATGTCTCGCTCCCTTCTACCCGGAATTGCCCGGGATCGTTCCAGAAGTGATGAAACTGTTGCGGATTCTCTTGTTTGATCTCATCTTGCTTCCGGCCTTCCCATATGCCCAAGCTGATTTCTTTCAATTGTTCGCTCTCTATTAGAGGGACATCCCTGTTCCCCTTAATAAGATGAGCGGTATGAACCGCTCTTGGGCTGGAGCTGGTTGCAATCAGATCGAGCTTTACGCCGCGGAGCGCTTCTTCCAGCCATTCCGCCTGGCGGATTCCCAATGCGGTAAGCGGCGAATCCCGATGGCCTTGCAGCCTGTGCTCCACATTCCATTCCGTTTGGCCATGCCGGGTCATGTATACGGTAGTTGTTTTCGGAGCCAACGTCATTTCCCCTTTCTGTCCGAGCTTGCCTTTTAAGGTTTATGGGTACAGCTGCTTATAGTGATTTTATCATTTTACGACTAATCGCGGTTCAATGAAAAGTGCCGCTCTTCTCTTTTTCTGGCGGCAAAGGTGATGCTGGTCGTAAACAGTTTAACCGGTTGGGATTCGCGCTCGATCATAAATTCCAACGGACTCGAGGAACGTTTTAAAATTTCCCATCCGGCGTATTGGTTGTCCAGCAGCTCCAGCATTTCCTGCTCGGGCAGATTAATTTCAAACCTGGGATCAAGCTCACGGAGGCCGTCCAAAGTCTGTTCCTTTATATTCGAGCCGATAATAATACAGTTAATGCCGTTCATTTTGGTGCCGCGCGTCATGTCCTGAAGCTTGGCTTCCAACACTAGCTTGGTGCTGCAATGCTCCAGTGCGGACACTCCGATAATATAATCGTAGGCATTCGGTTCGATGCGGAAGTGATCCAGATCGGATAATTTCGGTTCGATCAAATGTTCAACGCCATACTGCTTGCTGTATTGAAGCAGCTTGTTCAATGCGGTCTCCAACAGGTCAACGCACTCGACCTTGCCGTCTTTGCGGCCTCTCATGTATTGAGCAATGGGAATGCTGTTGCGTCCGATACCCGATCCCAAATCAAGCACATTCAGACTGGAATAATTCTCAAACAGCTGCAGCATTTCCAACACTGTGCGAACGGGTCGATGCAGCCACGATCCTTCCCGAAACAGCTCATGCTGCTCGTAAACGGATTCATGATAGTTGCGTTCTTCTAGCCTGATTCGCTCCACTCTTTCCAAGACAATTCACCTCTCACCATTTAAATGAATGTCCAAGCTCTTTTCCAGTTATCATTTCACCGATAAAGTTTCAACCTGTGAATTCGCAGCCGCAGGTTTTTTCAGCAGTATGCCCAGCCAAATGATGAGTACGGGCAAATAGTTGAGTACAAACAACAAAGGCAATTTAAACGGAGTAATGATATGTAATCTCTCCACGTCAGTCAATATGGCTAATGGATTGCATGCATAATATAGCCCCCAAACCCAATAATCGAAAAAGATTACAGCGTCTTCAGCTGTTTTATTTTGCAGTATACTTATAAATTCAACTCGACAATAGAAATAGACTATTAATCCTGACAATGGAATGCCACTCATGGACAGGATCGTTGTTTTATTGCTGGACAATTTTTTTATCAAAAATCTTCCTGTGAGAGGATAAATAATTAATCCGAAAAAAATATACAAGTAAAAACTTAAAAAAATGAGAGGAGAAAAAAATACGCCTATTATTGCCAAGACTAATAGGATATGCACAGCTAATGATACAAAAAAATTATAAACGATTGCTCTCCCCTCCTAATGCTAGTCAAGCTCCAACCGCAGCCTGATCATATCGAGACATGGAATGCCGTTTTCGATGATCCGCTCCTCATAATGCCTGATAAAAAAATCACGGTCCACACCGGCAATGCGAAAGCCGCACTTTTGATACAACGCCAGCTGCTGGAGACTGGAGTTGCCCGTGCCGATTTCGACGACTGAAGCCCCAAGCGCCTTAGATTTTTCAATTGCGCTCTTGACCAATTCCTTGCCGATGCCCCGTCCCTGCAGCTCTTCGGCAACCGCAATATTTACAATCTCCACCGTATGCGGTCGCGTCCGCAACAAGACAAATACGCCTGCCACACGGTTGTCTGCCATCCCGATGAAGCATAATCCTCTGGTCATATAGTCGTCAACGGAGCTCCTCGAAGGATCCGCCAGCAGCAGCAGATCGTATGGGATGGGGTCCGTTTCCGTTAGCGGCCGAATCGTCAATTCCACCATATCAGTCGCCTCCCTGCCGTTATTCCGGTTGCAGCCAACCGTTTCTTACCGAGCTTGTACGAATTTGAGCCAAATGATGCTGATTATGCCATACAAATCGCTGCTTCCACCGGAAGCAGCTTATAATCCGATAATTCCGCCCATAAATCTTCCCGATACGTTGAGCCTTCCGGTTCCTCTTCCGTTAAGGCGCATTTAAAGCGCAAATACGCATTCATGTCATTATCGGCCATATGATGCACAATTTGTTGAATGCTCCATCCTCCTGGCCGGTAAGGGGTGTGGAGGTGTCCGTCCTCCAACTGAACGACAATGGCACGTAGATTGCAAGAGATGTTAGACAACTGGTCTATCCATTGTTCCCGCAGTTCGGGCGAAGCCTTTTGTATCGACTGAAAATATCCGATTGGGTAACGAATAATGTCTTGTAACAAGCTGATCCTCTTCCTTTTATTCTGAATATTCACTTATCTATTTGTTAATCCAATATTTGCATATCCCTTCGTTCACCTCGCGCAATTTTCCGCGGTTATGCTCGATCACTTTTCTCGAGGCAACGTTGGATTCGTCGCAGGTCAGCAACAATTCCGTTATGCCCATCTCGCTGGCTTTTTCGACTAACCCTTGCAAAGCGAGCTTGCCATATCCTTTGCCTCTGGCCGAGGGGCGAATGACGTAACCGATGTGACCTCCGCGTTCCAGCAAAGAATCGTTTAACCGATGGCGCAGCTTTCCGTAACCGACGGGCCATTCGTCTGCGAAAAACCAGTAGATCGTCTGCGGAACCCAACCGTCGGCCAGGTTGAGGCCTTGTGACATGTCCGCATATTGTAGAACCTTTTGCTCAAATACAAGCGGATCGTCGGTATAAAAGCCGTTGACGAAGCCGTTTTCGCCGGCTCCGATTTCCTGCGTCATCCGGTACAGTTCGCGATCGGCTCCCGGCACCAATTTTTTCAACGTCAGTTTCATGCTGTTGCCTCCTCGCTATAGGTAGATGTAAAAAACGACAAACCCACCTCAGGCGGTTAACCGTATGGTGGGTTATTCTTTTTGCTTTCTATAGTTGTTGTCGAGCTGCGAGTCTCGTATGATAATCAATACAAAGAGATTATAAAATTTGAATAAGTTCCTTCAAGCTTTTTATTTTATGCGCAGGGTGTATCGTTAGTTGTTCGTTCCACGGCTGGTTGACTTCGATCCAGACAGCGCCCATCCCGGCTTTCCCCGCGCCTTGAATGTCGTTTACGGGGTGATCCCCTACATAGAGGCACTGATCGGCCCTCAATCCCAAGCTTTCAACGGCTTTATTGAAGATCTCGGGGTTTGGTTTCTTGACGCCGGCTTCTTCGGAGACCACGATGACATCAAATAAATCTCTCAGGCCCAACCGATCGATTTTGCCGTATTGAATGACCGTTCTTCCATTCGTAATTAATCCGATCCGGTATTTGGCTCGTACATAGTCAATAATCTCTTCGGCGTATTCCATCAAGACGGCGCATGTTACGTAACGACTCTCGTAGAAGAGCATCAGTTCTGCGTGAGTCGGTTTAACGTCCCAGGGCAGAACCTCCAGCAGCTCCTCGAACAACTTTGCTTTATCCTTATAGCCGTCCTGATCCCTTTCGACAATCTGTGCGATTACAGCTTCTGTATGAGCAAGATGAGAGAAATAGGTTTCCGCGAACGACTCTGCAAATTTCCGAAAAGTTTGGGTCCGGTCAAGCAGCGTATTATCCAAATCAAATAAAACAGCTTGAGTACGATTCATTCTTTCCGCTCCTATCCACCGGATTTCATTATATGCCGTGTCACCATTCCGATTGTTGAGATACATTATAGCCGAACTTGGTAAATATTTCATCATAAAAGAAAATTCCTTTGGGTTCTGTATGTCGAAAATGTTACTATAGCGATAAAATTTGCCGCCGTTATCGAAAACGGCAACTATGCAGTGAAGGAGACCAGTTATGGCTGCCATTGATGATTTTTCGAAGCTTGACATTCGTATTGGAACGGTGGTGGAAGCGGAACATTTTCCCGAAGCCCGTATTCCCGCTATTAAGATGAAGATCGACTTCGGTCCTGCAGGCATCAAGCGGACAAGCGCACAAATCACGAAGCGGTATAAGCCCGAATCGATGGTTGGCCGGCAGGTCGTTGCCGTCGTTAACTTTCCTCCTAGACGAATTGCCGGATTTGAATCGGAAGTACTTGTCCTCGGCGGGGTACCGGAGCAAGGTGATGTCATCCTGATTCAACCTGACCGGCAAGTTCCGAATGGAACGACCATTTCGTAAAGGTGGACAAAAAATGCTGAGCCCCGGCACGACCCGGAACTCAGCGTTTCACATTATCGTTATTCAGTTGTCGAGGTCAAAGTGTGGTTGCGGTGCAGATTAAGGCGCCTGCAGCAGCCACTTTTGAGGCGCGCCTCCGGTATCGGTCCATAGCTGCACGTTGGTGCCGTTGGCGGTGCCGCCTCCTGCAACATCCAATGCTTTGCCGCTGAGAACGTTTACAATTTTATGCGTTCCGTCCCCGTTTCGAACGATCCACCATTTCTGATTGGCCCCGTTATTGCCGGACCAGATCACAATGTTCGTACCATTGGCGGTGCCGTTCTCAAAGGCGTCCAATACTTTGCCGCTTACGGGATTTGTAATGGTATAAGTGCCGTCCCCGTTGGCGGTAACGGACCATAACTGATTGGTTCCGTTATTGTCGGTATAGATTTGAACGTTCGTGCCGTCGGCTGTCCCTTTCGCGTGAACATCGAGCACCTTGCCGCTCATCGGGTTGTATAGATTGTATTGGCCGGCAATGGACGTTTGCGCCGTGACATAGATGTTCGGTTGCGGAGGAGTCGACATGCCGTCGCCCAAATAGTAGCTCGTATGAGGAGGTTGATTGTAACCCACGTTCTGCCAGGCTACGCCCAGGCGGTAAACGGAATCATGCATAAGTGTATGCAATTTATGGTTGGTCGTTGCGGTTGTTGTGTATAAGCGAAGGGCGTTGCTGTCGGCGGTTCGCCAGATGACCTCTTCCCGCCAATCGCCGATCAGATCGGCTTGCAAGCTGGGGTTGCCTTTGGTGTGGTTGTTGGACAAAGTGCCGGTTGCGGTCAATAAGTTGGTTGTTGTGGAGTTGGTCCAGTTCCATTTGTCGATGCGTCCTACTCCGGTCGAGCTGCTTCCTGACCAATTATGATCGAGCAGCTCCCGAAGCAAGTCGCCGTCCCACCAAATTCCGAAATTGATGGAGGACGGTATCGTGTTGCTGATCAGAGTGCCGGTTACCGACCGAAGTCCGACGCCGTTGCTGGCCCACAGCTCCGCCCCGCGATAACGGGGATCGATATCCGCCGCCATGCCCCTGCCGGTATCCGCTCCCGTCCGATGGCCCCAAAGAATCGCTCCGGTGCCGGCATCGTGGATTTCCGCGCCGTAAGCGGCGCTCGCGGATTCGTGCACGTTAAACGACTCCAGGCCGGGACGGTCGGGATTCAAGTCGCCAACATGCATCGCATCGCCGTGTCCCAGTCCGGTATTGTACAGCCGGGTGCCGTTATCGTTGACGGCCATAGCGCCGTATATGATTTCGTCCTTTCCGTCGTTGTCGACATCGGCAACGCTCAACTGATGATTCCCTTGGCCGGCATATGACGAGTTGCCCGATGCATTGGTATCGAACGTCCATCTTTTGGTCAACTGGCCGTTTCTCCAATCGTACGCGACCAGAACGGATCGGGTATAATAGCCCCGCGCCATGACAAAACTCGGCCGAACGCCGTCCAAATATGCCACACCGGCCAGAAACCGGTCGACGCGGTTGCCGTAGTTGTCGCCCCAGCTGGAGACGTTGCCCCGCGGCGGGTCGTAATTCGTCGTGGCGAGAATGCGTCCCGTTTCGCCCGAGAAAACGGTCAAATATTCCGGTCCGCTCAAGATGTAACCGCTGGAGTTGCGATGATCCGCGCTGGAGCTGCCAATTACAGTCCCGGCCGAATCCCTCGTGCCGTCGGCCGTTTTGCACACGACCTCCGCTTTGCCGTCTCCGTCGAAGTCGTAAACGAGAAACTGCGTATAATGCGCCCCTGCCCGGATATTGCGCCCGAGGTCAATTCGCCATTTACGGGTTCCGTCCAGCTCGTAAGCATCCAAATATACATTTCCGGTATATCCGCTTTGGGCGTTGTCCTTCGCATTGGACGGATCCCATTTCAAGACGATTTCGTAATCGCCGTCGCCGTCCAAATCTCCGACGCTTGCGTCGTTCGCAATGTACGTATAATTGACGCCGTCCGGCGTCGTTCCGCCGGGAGGCTTCTGAATCGGAATGTTCAAGTACGGGTTCGCCCATACGTTTACGGAGCCGGACGGAGCGAGCAGCTGTCCGTTTACGACCGGCCGCACCGAATAAACGGAAGTCAGCGTGCCCGAGGAATCGAGATAATTGGTGCTGCTTGTAATCGGACTGGATGTCAGTTGATTGCCGTCCCGATAGACGTGAAATCCGGTCGACAAAGACTCCGTGCCCAGCAAGCGCCAGCTTAAATAAACGCCGTTCGCCACTTTTACCGCTACCAATCCCCGGTTTAAATTTTCCATCTGCCGAGGCGATGCGGCCGCCGCGGTCTCCGGCCAAATCGAACCGAAAGGCAATGCAAGCAGCAATGCCAACATAAACAGGAAGCCGGTACGAGTTCTGTTGATGGCCAAGAAGTTTCTGTTCATCATTTTTCCTCCTTCAAATTTTAATGGCACTCATTCGATCAAATACAATGCCTAAATCTATGAAAACGGTTTCATAAAGCTTCACATCCTTTCTGCGCCTTCTTACTCGTACGCCCTTTTATTGTAAGTAGTTCTTTTTAAGGTTGTCCATGTAAAAAACGATTCATTTTGTATAAAAATCGGTTATGTTTCTCCACAATGAGAAGAGAAAGAGGATTTCTTGAAACCAAGAAATCCTCTCTTCGAAATCACCTTATAGTCTCGCTTTAACGGGGATATAAAGGTCAACCTTCGCTTTGCCTTCGGGATCTTCCGCCGGATTGTTCATGCAAAACTCGAGGCAATGCCGGTCGTCCGGCTCGTAATCGCTGTGCGGCAGCCATTGGCCGAAAATGGTTTGATAGGCAATGCCAAGCTTATCGATCGTATCATAGAAATGATATAACGCATATTGGCCTCCCGGCAACGTCTTATAGCGGACGGCAGGATCGTCATCTTTCGTAATGCCGCCCGGAACGGTTACGCAGGCATCATACCGGCATTCGCTCTCTTCAGTGGATGCCGGATCGTCCAACGATATGCCGATAAACATATGCTTGGGCGGGAAAAACTGATGTTTGCCGCACCATTCCCCCAGCTGCCCCCACGCTTTATAGGTTTCCAAGTAGCTGCCGACGTGCCGGACATAAGCCACTTCAAGCTCTTCCAGTTCCCGAATCGAAATGTTCATCTCCCAAATCCTCCTCAAAAAGTTGTTTGCATGATGATCATATCGCAGAGGAGGACGGGCGTCTTTCGGATCTTTGCCGACAACTTTCGAAATATTGCGGTTTTCTTGCTTCCGAATCTCGCTCGGCGTCCGGTTATATTTCTTTTTGAAGGCGACGTTAAAGTTCGAGGCGGATTCAAACCCGCACAATGCCGATATTTCCGTTATTGATTTATCCGACTCCAGTATGTAAGCAATCGCTTGCTCCAACCGCTTGTTCGTCAAATAGGACAGCGGCGACTGGCCGACGATGGCACTGAAGGTGCGGCTGAAATGATATTTCGAGAAATGAGCGACCGCCGCCAAATCGTCCAGCGAAATCTTTTGATCGTAATGCCGATCCATAAAGGCCATCACTTGTTCAATGCGAGCTTTATCGCGGTTCATCTCGTTGTGTCCTTCCGGTTAATATAGTCTCGGCGGGCTTGGCGGGCAATCGCAGGATGAGCTCTTGCTTGATGCCGTCTTCTTCCCACTGAACGGATACATTGGAGTTGGCGATAAACTCTTCCCAATCTACCCGATTTCGAAAAACATAATTCGTGTAGATTTCGTATTTGTCATGTCTGTCCAAATAACCCCGATCAATGCCCTGGTGTCCGGAGCCCTCAACATAATTCAGAGGCAGCGCAGCCTGAAAGTCGGCTTTAAATTGCTCGGCGCGCTTCTGTCCGTTATTCTGAATTTGTATATAGATATGAAGAAGAAGTGATCCATCATCCAATGAAGCTTCCTGTTTAATGAGCCCAAGTTCGTCGATCACCTCGTAATGGATGGAGCTCCAAATATCGACGCCTTCTTTGACTCTCTCTAATCGATTGTACAGGGCGTCCGAACGTTCTTCCTTTTGACAAGCAGATACGGCTGTAAGGATGACTAGCAACAGAAATATGAATCGCAAGCGCATTCCGGTCACCTTATTTATTATTTCTCCAAAATACCTTGCTCCACCGCGCGGGCAATGATCGACTGGGCCACGTCCCAGAGCGAATTTGAGCCGTTAGCAATCTCGCGGTTTCGATTGATGACTTGCTCGCTGTTAATGTTATATTTTTGCCAAGTATCCCCCTGATTGTGGAAATTATGAATCAGAGGCTGCAATCGGTCCAGAGATGCGGCAAACTTAGCTTCATTTGTAGTTTTCTCTTCGAATTCATGCCATAACGCCGTCAATTCTTCGGCTTGCTCCTCCGGCAACAGGCCAAATATTCGTTCGGCTGCAGCGGCTTCCTTTTCGAATTTGCCGATTTGTCCTTGGGTATCGTATGCAAAAGTGTCGCCCGCGTCGATTTCGACCAAGTCATGGACAAGCAGCATCTTCAATACCTTTAACAAATCGACGTGTTCATTTGCATATGGATGCAACACCAGCGCCATCATTGCCAGATGCCAGGAATGCTCGGCATCGTTCTCCAATCGCGAGCCGCCGATAATTTTCGTTTTTCTTTCGATTTGTTTAAGCTTATCGATTTCTACGAGAAAATCGATTTGCTTTTCCAGTGATTTCGTCATGTCTGGCTGCACCTCAATCCTTATACTCAAGCTTGTTTAGGTAATGCCGTCCACGTGGTCCGGACATATGCGAGCTTCATGCCCACCCGCTCCATATTGCGATGACTTTGGGACAAAAAGGCGCATTGACTGACGGCAAGCGTGCAGCGTTGGTGAAAAGCTTCTTCGATTCTTTGTTGCAACAGCGACCGATGCAGCCCCAGGTTTCGATAGGACGGCAAAGAGGCCGCAAAGGTCAGCGAGGCGGTATTATTTTTTATAAACATCACCCCCACTGCAGCCGGTTCTTCCTCTACATAGGCAATAAAAAATTTCCATCCGGGACGGCGGTACAATACCCGATTGTTCGCCGCAACATGCGGAATGCCATTGTCCGGCAATCCGGTCCCCCGGCAGTGGATCGCGGCATACAGCTCAAACTGATCCTCCCGAAGCTCATAAACGCGGATCTGATCCGATTGTTCCTCACCCCATGCCCGCGGCTCGATCATTAAGGACGAATGAGTTCCTGATGGATAAAACCCCAGCTCGGTTAACCGCTGAAGAAATTGCGAATCGACCATGGAAGGCACGATCTCAAACTGGATGCTGCGCTCTCTTTCACTATAGAAACGGATAATAGCTTCAAGCTTGTCAACTTCTGAAGCTGTTAAACCTTTAACGGTGTTAAACGTCGGCCAAGGCATCGTCCTGCTGTAAAAGCAGACCGCACGGCCGAATCGCTCGATCTCGATTCCTTCGGGATTGCCCTCTCGGCTTCGAATGGCAGCCATCCGATCGGTCAAATAATCGATTTCGGAATTTTCAACCTCTCGAATCGATTCCGCAGACGGGATTAGATGCATCATATTGCGCCTCCTCTTGAGCGGTTATAATCGTCAATGGTGATGGCGTACAATTTGACATCCTCATGATTTTGTTTGACGAAAATTTGCTTGCGAAGAATTCCTTCAAACAACAGGCCGGACTTCTCCATCACCTTTGCGGACCCCCAATTTTCCAGGTGACATCTGGCTTCGATTCGAACGACTCCCATTTGTTCAAATCCGAACGCAATTACTGCTCTAACCGCTTCCGTCATGTAACCTTTGTTCCAGCAGCTGCGTGACAACGCATAACCCAGCTCCGCTCTTGCGTGTTTCGTATCCCAATGGACAAACCCGGTTGTGCCAATCAACTTGCCGCTTTCCTTCTCCTCGACTCCCCAAGGCGCAACCTCATGCCGATTGTATTTGCCCATTACCGCATCCAAGTACATTCTCGTATCGTCCAGCGTTCGATGGCTGTACCAGACGGTATACTTGGAAACGTGTTCATCCGAACAGTACTCGAACAGGTCCTGCTCGTCTTCCATCCGCAGCTTTCTTAATAGCAATCGATCCGTTTCAAGAACAGGCAGATCGGAAAAGATGTCGGCAATATTCATCATGTTCTCCCTCCCGTTTGTAAGTGATCAGTCTATGCTTTGAGCGATATGGCTGCACATTCTTTTACGGTACTCTCCAAAATATAAACGACTTCTTCGAAATTTAAAATTTCCAGCATCTCTTCTTTCGCTTCATCTCTTCGATCAAAATCCGCCTTCAAATCTTCTACGAGTTTCGGGAGACACAACCAGTCGATTTCATCGATACGGACCGTCATCGCTTCCAGCGGTTCGAACCTTAAGGAGTAGTAATCGATTAACTTGCCGTTCAATCTCCAGAAATCTCTGTAATAAGCTAATTGAGCCTCCTTCTTGTCAGGCTGAGGCAGATGTTTGATTTTTTTGTCATAAATGTCGTCTACCCATACGACATCCGATATTAAATGATAAAAATAACCTGAATAAAACGGTTCGTCCATATGCTTTTTATATTTTTCCTTGAACGCCAAATAATCAACGAAAAGCTTCCCGTCGCTATTCTTGCGTATAAAATGAGATACGGCCTTCGGCACATTCATATGTTTATGTACATCCGGCGCTATGCTCCCCAAAATAAATTGCGGATCATCGATATGCAATTCCTTGGCCAGAAGCGAAGATATGCAATAATGCATGACTCTGGATCCCATATTCACCCTCCTTGCATCCTTATTGCGAACTAATGCTTGATTCTGTGCTAGCTCTCCAATCTTCATACAATTGATCAGTAGTTGTTTCTAATATCCGTTCAAGTTGCAGCGGGTCTCTAATCATCTCGTTAAAGGTGGCGATTCCATAAGTGTCTACCAAATATTTCACGATCATTCCGCTATAAAAATAGGCCGAGCCTCCAAAATCATCGAAGTACTCGGGGGTTTCCAGCTGTTCCTTCGTTGGAAAGTGTATAGGAGGCGGTCCCTCCTTCAATGCTGCATCAAGCTGCAAAGCAGCGTAATACGCCGTGCCTTCATCCAGCCATTTAATTTGCCCGACTACAGGATTGATTTGTTGAATAACGGCATGAACAAATTCGTGGACTAATTGAAACGTATATTCCGTCTTTACTTCTGGATCGGTTAAGTCTGTCGGCGTGTACACCTTAATGATATTATCATTGGCATCATAGGTGCCCTCGGTGACTCCATAATCCAACTCTCATTTTATTTTAATACATATCCATCGAGAGAATGTTCCATTAATGCGTTGGAAATGGCTAACGCCTCCGTTCGATTGGCCGCGGGCGCCGTAATCATTAGGCCATTGTCTCCGGACCAACCATGCTCTTTATCCAGCACCGTAAGGGTGAACTTGCTGAAAGTTTTGTCGAAATATATTCTTCCTACAGCGTGGATGTACGGCTTGGCATTGTGAACATAGGGGTAGACCAACAGCACTGCGTTGTCCTTATTGAAACGCAACTCTACTTTGCGCTGATTAAGAGGAACCGGCATTTCCTCGCCTTCAAGCTCGATCGTTCCGATAAAGGTTCTGTTGCCCGTTATTCTTTTATACAACTTTCCTTTTACATGAACTTGTATGGGTTGCTCATAACTCGGAGCTGCCGCACCCAGCCTGTATTTGATGCCTTGCTCTTGCAAATCGACAGTCCGCGGGTAAAAATAATAAACAGCAGCAGCCAACAAGATCACCATACCCGCGAATATCCATTTCTTCATATAAACACCTCAATCGTTCCGATTCGTTCCGTTCTCTTTACTTTCTCTTCCATTATTTTTTACGACTTTTTCCATGCTTCTATTGAAAATATAAAGGTACATATCATTTTCATCAGGTTCAAAATTTTGCTTAATGAATCCGGCACGTTCCAAACACTTTATGCTGGCATAATTATCGCAGTCGACCCATGCTTCAAAAATTTCCGTAAACGATAACGCCTTCAGATGAACCATTTCTTTCAACATGTTCTGGCCGTAACCTTGATTTCGTTTGTTTGGGTTTACCAAATAGGAAATGCCGGCAGTCTTATAGCCAGTCACCTCTACGCTAAGTTCTCCGATTAATTCGTTCTGATCGTATACTCCCCATATCCAATAATCGAGACGGCTGTTCACAAAGGAATAAAACTCATCCAATTGCTCTATCGCTATTCGTTTTCTGGTTTCTTCGTCATCATGCCACTTTTTAAATTTAGGGATTAGGTCGGGATGAAAAGGTACAAAATGAAGCGACAACTAAGCTCACCTGCTGCCTTCTATTCAAGATATACTTCTATATCTTACCACATTATAATTTTGTTGGGTAGAAATAGGAAAACCGCCAAATCTCTATCCTTCATAAAGATTTGACGGTTCTATTTTATGAAATGGTATAGAAAGATCGAACTACAACTTCACGGGCTGCATCAGACCGTCTGCGCCAAACGTCACGCGATCGATGCAAACTTCGCGGTGATAGCCTTTCCCTTCCGTAAACCGGGTAAGCGGCGTCACAAACCGGTGATACGCCATCCAATAATCATCGGTTCCCGGCTCGTTCATAATCGAATGATGGCCGGTTCCGAGCATTTGTTTCTCCGCATTTTTGACCAGCACGGGGTAGTGATAGGTTACGGGACCGTACAAGTTCTCCGATGTGCCATAATTGACGTGATAATTTTCGCTTCCCGTATCGTCGCAGGACCAGGTGAAGTGGTACAAGCCGCCCCGCTTCAGCACGGTTACAGCTTCTCTGAAATCATGGAGCCCATCCAGATTTTTCATCGTTTCCTCACGAATGCTGACCATATCGTCGTTAAGCTCTACGATCGCCGCATCCCCGTTGCCGAACAGCAGGTACGAGGCCCCGCCTTCTTCGGTATAAACGGCAGGATCGATCGTCTGTCCCATCTGGATCGACAAGCGCTTCATTAATTCCATTGTGAGAAGCGGCTCAGGTTGCGCAACGAACGGGCCCGTCGGCGAATCCGCCACCGCTACTCCGATCGCACTGGAACCGGTTTCAGTCTTGCCGCAAAAATAAAAGTAATATTTCCCGTTCCTGCTGGCAATCGCCGGCGCCCATGCGCTTCCAACCGCCCATGGCACGTCGGGAGACAGCAAATCGACGATGACGCCTTCGTCTTTCCATATTTTCATATCCGGTGAAGAAAAGACGTGGAATTGCGTACCAGACCAGCCGGTGAAGCCGTCGGTCGTCGGGTACAAGTAATAACGGTCGCCGAATTTCGCCAGATCCGGGTCGGCGAACTGGCCGGGCAATACTTGGTGGCCATCGCCGTAAGCCGCAAGAAGACGAGTGCACTCCTCGGCCGTAATCGGCAGCACGCTGCCATGGCGTTTTTTGTTCGCGCCCAAATCAAAGGAGCCGTCCTCAAGTACGGTAAATTTTCCGCTGTCCAGATCGGCCGTCAACAGAGGGAGGTATCCTTTCCCTTCCGCAAACCGGTCGATGATTAAGCACCATTCGTCGCGGTCGTTCAGCTTGTAAATTTGCGGTCCTTCAACGCCCATAATCGCTTCAAGCTCAGGAGCATGCAGCGGCGCAAACGCAGACTTGTCCAGCGACATTCCTTTTTCCGCCCGAATGTTTTTGGTCGTTTCGTCCTTGGAGAACCGGTAGTACGCACCGTTATGAGCGATGATAGTTGTATCGATAATGTGGTTGTCTCTTTCTATGTACTTTTCAGTTGGACTGAACGTACGGAAATCTTTGGTGCGGGCGCTGTATATTTTCTGCTTATTGTCCGATTCATGCTCTTCTTTGGTTGCCGAAGCCCAAAACACCAAAAAATCGTCCGATTTCTCATCGTAGATCGCTTCCGGCGCCCATACGCAACCGGCTCCCGGGACCCCGACCGTAACCGCCCACGGCTCGGACCACCGTACAAGATCTTCCGACTCCCAAATGATCATGTCGCGGCTGCCTTCATTGGCCGCAACGTGCCATCCTTTTCCGTTGGCGATGCGAAGATCGGTCGCGATCAAATAAAACTTGTTTTCTTTCGGAGAACGAATCAGAAACGGGTCGCGCACCCCTTTCTCTCCAATCGTGGAACGAAGCACCGGCAAGCCTCCATTTAGATCCTTCCAATGCAAGCCGTCTTCGCTGTAAGAGAAATAAACCTGCTCCCCGTCCGGTTGCTCCCCGATAAAATGCGTCAGTAGGTAACCGCTGTACTTGCTAGCTTGTGTCGACACTACACGTTCCTCCCAGATGACGAATATTGATAACGCTTAACTTCCCCTATTATTGTAAAGGAGTTTGACGCATTTAAAAAGTCTTTTCCTACTTCAACATTTTAACTAGTCGTTTGACAACGCTGCTACTGCTCACCAACAGTAGCATACCACTTATCGGAATTGGAATCCAAATGTGCTAATTGTCCATCTCTTTTTTTCTCTGCGCGTCTCTTTCAATCGCTTCTTTAATGATGACAATCTCCAATGAAATCGACTCCGTTTCTTGTTTGAATCATTTTTTTTCTTCAACCACCCGAAAATAATGCCCATTCGGATCATAGAAGGTAAAATAGGCGAAATCACTTGTAAATTCCGGTTCTTTATCGATATGGCCGCCCGACTTTTTAATCCGATCATGCAAAGCAAGCAAATCATTTGTTAACATCTCAACCATCGTGACATGCCTCTTGTCATTTGTGATCCAGAACGAACGAGGAAAAACGAACTTCAATTGCGTAATATCTTCCGGTTTAGTTTCCATCAAAAATATGCTTGGACCATTTCCATTCGTTAATGAGATATGTGCCTCGCCGAATGAATAATCTGCCGAAATCAAATCATAACCCAAAACATCGCAGTAAAAATCTACCGACTCCCTTAAATTTATAACCGGGAATCTCAGGCAGCAATAACCGTTCACCAGCGCATGATTCGTTTTCCCGCTCATAAGTATCCCTCTCCCTGATCATATTGTTTACTGCCACATTGGTTGGCGGAGAAATCCTGGATTTTCGTCACTTCATCTGGCAGAGGAAATCGATCATTCTCACCGACAATAGCCTAATGCCTTCTGTACAATGACGGAGGATTAGGCTATTC
>Ga0065721_10048707_pt1 | contig 123489 bp, 87 predicted proteins | sample Mesricmetagenome_FD_59108 | JGI IMG/M metagenome (GOLD analysis project Ga0065721, IMG submission 59108) | Mesophilic microbial community from rice straw/compost enrichment Sample: eDNA_1 v2 (version 2) | ecosystem: Engineered > Solid waste > Grass > Composting > Bioreactor | place: USA...
CCTTTCGGTTGGCATGCCGGCCCTTGTAATGCCCGAGTCCCGGCCTTACTTCCCGGAACTCCTCTTATAGGTCGCCGCGATTTCCGTATACGGCAGGGACGTAAGCGAAACGACGGCGTTGGCATTGCCTTTTCCGCGTATCTGCGCGTCTCCGATCCATTTATCGAATCGATATCCCGCTTCCGGCGCATGAGCCGCAACGGCGATCTCCTCTCCCGGTTTGTACAGGCCGCTTCCGCTGCCGCCTTCCACATGCAAATAAGCGCGAAGATCGGTGCGGAACGGCGAGGCCGGAAGTCCGTCCTTGTTGTACAGGTTGCCGACCGGCGAATCGTACCAGTTGTAACGGACGGCGACCGGTTTGGCGACATGCGGCGACGACACAATGACGGTCTTGCCCGAGACGCGGGCATCCGCCGCGTAAAATACGCCGTCCTTGCCGGCAACCGCAAAGCCCTTCAGCTTGCCTCCGGCGGCGGCGTCCTCCCGAACGGGCTCGAGCCCTTCCTTGACTCCCGCCATCAAGCCGGAGCCCACATGATCGAACCGCAGCGTCACCTTGTCTCCCTTGACGGACATGGACTTGTAGATCGGCCCCGAATATTCGCCTTTGTACCCTTTGTAGAACTTGCCAAGCACGGCAATTGCCGTGCGCGCTCCGACATCCTGCTTATTCAGCGGATGAATGTCGTCCGGGTTACCGATGTCGGTCGTCACGACCAATGCCGCGTATTTATCGTTCTGGACGGTCAGCAGTTGCGCCTCCCGAACGACCGGCAGCCCCGGATTGTCGTCCGGCTGCGCCGGCTGGCCCTCCGTCTGCACCGCGCCGAAGGCCGAAATCTGGATGACGGCAAACGGCAGCTTGCTGTTGTCGAAGGCGAATCTCCAGTCGTTCATGAGCTCCGGAAGCAGCTTATTGTACCGGTATTCGCCCCAGTTGCTTTCGCCTTGGTACCACAGCACGCCCTTGAACTTATAAGGAGCAATCGGCGCAATCATGCCGTTATAGTGCGAAGCCGGGGAGTTGCCGGACTCGACGATCGCCGCTCCGCTTCGCACGTCCTCCGCCGCGCGGGCCGCCGACGGAATCGACTTCAGCTTCTCGTAGCTCATCCAGTTCTCCGCTTTCGTGCCGCCGACGGACGAGACGATCAGGCCGATCGGCACATCCGTTTCTTCCGTCATCTTGCGGGCGAAGAAATAAGCGACGGCGCTCAAATCGCCTGCCGTTGCCGGGCTTGCCGCCTTCCATTCCGCCTGCGGCCCGACATGCGAAACCGGGTAAGGGCTCATCCGATCCGGCACGGTCATAAACCGGATATTCGGATAATCGGCCCGGGCGATTTCCGCCTCCGCGTCGGCCGACTGCGACAGCTTCCAAGCCATGTTCGATTGCCCGGATGCCAGATAGACGTCGCCGAACATCACATTGGACAGCACTTCCGTGACGCCGCCGCCGCTGACCGTAATTTCATGCGGTCCTCCCGCCTTGTAGCGTTCGAGCTTCGCCTTCCATTCGCCCTGTCCGTTCGCTTTCGCTTTGACGGTTTTGCCGCCGATCTTGACGACAGCTTCGCCGCCCGGCGGCAGCCAGCCCCATATTTCCGCCTGTTCGTCCCGCTGCAAAACCATATTGTCACCGAAGACGGGATTAACGAGCGGCTTGTCGGTATAGGACGGCAGCGCTTTATAGGAGACAACCGCGCTCGTTGCGGTCGCTGCCCCTTCCGAGCCGACCGGGCGCGCTTCGACCTTGAACTCGTAATCGCCGGGCTCCTTCGGAAGCCACATATATTCAAGCTGCTTGCGGTAATCGTTTAACGCCGTCCATGCGCCGCCCGCCTTGCGGACCATGAAACGATATTCCGCCGAATTGTTCGCCAGAGCTGTCAGCGCAACGGGAAGGTCCGCCGGTCCGGAATTTCCGTCGGCGAACGTGAGATGGACGCGGGTTACCGCTCCGTCTCCTCCGGTCAGCTCAATAGAATCGATATCGGTCCAGCCCCAGCTGTTGGCGATTTCAATCGTGTTGAGGCCGGCGGCAAGCGTGAACTGGCCGATCAGCGCTTCCTTCCATTCCGCCGAATCCTTGAACGTATAATCCGCGAGCTTGCTGCCGTTCAGAAGCAGCTGCTGCGTTTTGTCCCCGCCGTAAGTCTTGTAACGAATCGTCATTCGGTAATTCGCGCTTTCCGGCAAGGAGAACTGCCATTTCAGGCTGTCGCCGGCACTGTCGAAGCCGGTCACATAACCCGTTCCGGAATAGCCGTTATCCTGGCGGCCGACCTCGACGCCGGTCAAGATGCCGTCCTCCGCTTCCAAACGGGCCGTTGCATACAGATCGTCCGGCAATTCGTCCAGCGTAATGACATAATCGTCGTTGAACACCTTCCGAATGTGCTCCAGCGAGTTTTGCTGGCCGTCGCGGATGAAATCGCCGGACCAGGTCGTGAACAGCAGCCAATCGGCGCCGTATGCCTGCAGCAGCTCCGGATCGGGAATGGAGCCGTTTTCGGTCAGGGCAATCAGCTTCTTGCCGTTCGTCAGCCGCACCAGATTGTCAAACTTGCCGCTGACCGGATGATAATCGCCCTTCGGCCCGTAATAATCGACGCTGGCAATGTCGACGACGTCGTCGCCGGGATACCAGTCCTCCGCCTCCGAATTCCATACCCAGATCAAATTGTTCAAGCCGTGATGATTCGTCAGACGGTCGTACATGATCCGGTAAAGCTCCTTGGCCGGTTCCGGCCCTTTGGCGCCCCACCAGAACCAGCCGCCTTCCGCCTCGTGCAGCGGCCTCCAGAGCACCGGCACGCCCGCATCCTGCAGCCGCTTCAGCTGGACCGCAATGGCATCGATATCCCGAATCAGGAGCGAATAATCTTCGGAGTCCTTGTTGGCCAATGCGTAGGCCAAATCGAACGAGGTCGCTTCCGTATAGAAGCCTCTCCACCATTCCTTGCCTCCCGGCTCGTCGTACAAGTCCTTCGGCGCGTTCCAATGCCAGCACAACGAAATAATGCCGCCCCGGTTAAACCAGTCGATCATCTTCTCCACTTCGCTCGACGTCGTCCCCCGCTCCACGCGCGAAGGCGAATAATCCATCAGGTCGGTGGCCAGAATGGCGGGGTAACGGCCGGTCTGCTCATACAGCCATTCGGCGTCCTCCAGCGTCTGCTGTCCCGACAAAATATGATTTCCGTAAATGCCCGTCATATAGTGCATCAGCGCCTTGGCCTGCCAGCCGGCGTTCGGATTGACAAGGACCGGCTTGACCTGGTGCCCATCTCCGCCCGCGGACGCGGCCGTCAGTTTAATGTAGTCGATAAGATACCATCCCCAGTTGGCATTGATTTGGATATGATTGTCGCCCGGCTGCAGCATCGCCTTGCCGGCCTGCACCTCGGCAAACTCCGTCGTCGACGCAAACGAAACCTCGCCCAAGCTGCCTCCACCCACAACTATCTCCGTCTTTTTGTCCCCGTACGGCGCGCTGAATCCGATCGAGACATCGTACAGTCCGCCGGATGCGGCATGGTACGTCCAGCTGAGCGTGCCTCCCGTATGGAAAAGCGCATATCCGTTGCCGGAATAACCCGGAACCTCGTTCGCAAAGACTACCGATCCCGTCATGACGCCGTCTTCCGCTTCCAGCTTATCGGATACGGGCGGAGGCGTATCGGATTCGACCTTCACATATTCAATTCCGTAATAGCCCCAGCCGCGCGCCAGCGCCACCGTATTGTCCCCCTCCTGCAGCATCGCCTTGCCCGCGCCCGCTTCCCCGGTCACCTGCCCTTCCGGCAGCTCAGGGAGCGGTACCGACCCGTGGCTCTGGCCGTTGACGATCAGGGCGCTTTCCTTATAACCGTACGGAGCGTAATAACCGACGGTCAGCTTATACAGTCCCGCTTGCGGGACGTTTACCCGAAAGGCGGCCGTCCCCTCGTCCATGGCACCTTCGTAGAAAAAGGACATATAGCCGTCCCCGGCGTATACTTCATCCCCTTCGACGCCGGAGGTCCGGAATTCGACCTGCCCTCCTTCAGCCGCGGCGTCCTTCGCCCAATAGACGGTTGCCGGCTCTCCCGGACCCGGCGGCTGCTCGACGTCCGCCCTCGCTTTAAGCGCGATATTGTCCACGTAGATCGGACCGTTATAAGTGACCGCAGAATTGACGGCAAGCTGAATGACCAGCTGCTTCTGCGTCACGGACGATGGAATCGCCACTTGCTCTTGCAGCACCGCGTAGATTTGTCCGCTAATCGTTCTCTTTGGTGCATCGGCTATTTGATGAGGGGAATATTTGAGCCCCTGCCAGCCGTTGTTGACGGCCGTATCGACGACGAATTCGCCGGGAAAAGAAGCCGGCACGAACACGTCGAACGTCACCCGCTCATACGCCCCCAGCTCCTTGTCCGAATTCCATACCAGAGCCGCCGCCTGCCAGCTCCCATCGCTGGCAAACGCCGTATTGGCCTTAAGCGCAACCGGTTGCCTTCCTCGGCCAGCTCCTCGACGATCTCGATCGGATGCTCCTCCGCAAACTGCCCCCAGCCGACCGCCCAGCCCATCGCCGTCCCGTCTTCGAAATCAAACGCGATGTCGGCGCCTTGATCGGCCCCGGCTGCCGTGATTCCTAACGGAGATAACAAACATAACAACAAAACGTACGACAATACTGCAGCGGTTATTCCTTTGAAGCGCTTATTCATGATATCCCTCCCCATAAATAATCGTTCCTTTTCCTGTCGCCACCTTTTTGATGTCGTATATGCCAGTGATTCGATCATATTATAAAGCGCTTACAATTTCAATAAAAATGTTATTCTAACATCCAACGAAAAAGTTTCAATGTAGTTTTATTTGTTATTTTTAAGTCATTGCTTTTTTGGTGATTCTGGCAGCGATAATGGGGGGCGTCTATTGTGGGGGTAGTGATGGCGTGTATATTCGCAGTCTGTAAATCTATCGCAATATCGTATGCGCTAGTGGTGTCTTATCTCTTTTCAGCTCTCCTATTTCCCTCGTTCCGCGAACCTAACGAATTGTGGTTTCGTCAGAGCGCTTAATCCCCTCGGGTTCCGCGGACCTAACGAACTGTAGTTTTGTTAGAGCGCAATATTCCCTTGTTCCGGAAATCTAACGAACTAGCGAATCGCTATTGGGGGGTAAAACGCCGATTTCGGGCTATTAAGCCCCGATTAAGATGACTACGATTCGTTAGATTTCAAAAGACCTCGAATAGCACCATCTAAGCTCGCTCAAATTCGTTACAGTCGGGGGTCTGCATGGTTGTCGCTGGCCGAACACGTGGCTGGCGGCTGCCGATCACGCGACCGGGCAATTGCCGAATGCCTGGCCGGGGGACTTCCGTCACGCCTTCGGGCACGCGCCAATCGCGCAGCCGAGCGGGCGGCCGCCCGGCGCGCTTGCCGCAACCGCAGCGGTGGAAAAGCCGGCCTTGTCTAAGGCCGGCTGGCTATAGCAATATCAGTTTTCGGAATCGATCGTAATCGTCCGCAATTCGGAATCCCATTTCACGTCCGCGCCGAGCGCTTCGCCTACAAAGCGGAGCGGCACCATCGTCGCTCCGTTCGTCATTCTCGGCGCCGCTTCGAGCGTTTGGGCTTTGCCTTGAATCTTGGCGCTGCGGTTGCCGATTTGCAGCCAGATCGTCATATCTCCCTTGCTGGCGGCAACCGACCGGTCCTTCGCATTCCACTTGACGTCAGCGCCCAGCTTCTCGAAGATGGCCCTCATCGGCACCAGCGTGCTTCCGCCGTCAATGAAAGGAGGCTGCTCAAAAATCATAAAGTCGCCGTCGATGACAACGGTAATCCAATCTCCCAGCACAAGCGGCTTAAATTCGATGCCGGTGCCGGTGAGCGCTTTTCTGGCGGCCGAAACTTCGGCAATCGTCTTTTCGCGCTGCTGCAAAATCGATTTTTTCGCATTCAGCCACGCGTCCCGAATATCTTGCAGCGAAACGTTCTTGCGCAGCGTCACCGTTTTCCTTGTAGCTTCAATCCGCTTGCTCATGTCAGCTTCCGCTTGGGCCAGCGCCTGCGCCATCAGCTTCTCCGCCTCGCTCTTCGACAAATCTCCGTCCTCGTAGCGGTCCATTACGCTCCCCGCCGAATGGATGGACGACTCGTCCTCGAACCGGTCCATTACGCTCCCCGCCGAGTGGGGATCCACTTCGTCCTCGTATAAATCGATCGCGCTGCCTGCGGTGTCGGGGTCCAGCTCGTCATCGTACAAATCCATCGGATCGCCTGCGGAATCGGGGTCCAAACTGTCCTCGAACCGGTCCATCGGGCTTCCGGCATAGTCCGGGTCCATCGTATCCTCATACAAATCCATCGCGTAACCGGCGCGGTCCTTGTCACTTACCCGCACATAGTGGCGGAAAGCCTCGCTGTTCTCCTTGTAGCTCTTTTTCAACTGCTCGATGTCCCGATTGATCGTGTCGGTCAAATAGTCCAGATCGTCATGCGCCTTCTTCAGCAGGTCGTCGTAAACGGCCGTCATTTGCTTGCGGTACGTATCGTATAAATGTCTTTCGTCCTTCAAGTACTGGCTGTAAGCCGATTGATGCTTGCTCTCAAACGCTTCGTATTGCTCCGTCATCTTCTGGATAAATGCGCTGTCCGCCGCCGACGCCGAACCGGGAGCCGTTCCGACGGCCAGTGTCAGCGCCAGGGAACCAAGCAGCAGCTTCCATGCTTTCAAACGGGTTTTACTCATATTCGCCTCCATGTTGTTGTGAATGATGGGGATAGTTCGCGCGACATGTTTCAGCCGCCGGGTCAATTGAGACATTTTACCATTCAATAAACGATGTTACTACAATTCGATACGCATCTAAATAGGAATCCGGAACCAGGACTTAAGGTCTTGCGGAGCATGCTCCGCGCTCCATCCGCTTGCCATGCGGCCAATGACTTGTTAACCTTGAGACAACAGAACGCAGGCGGAAAGGAGATCAGGGACCATGGGCACATACGGCTACCGGTTTTCGGAAAAGTCGGGGCCGCCGCTGTACCAGCTGTTTGCGGTCGGACATGAGCGGGTCGGGACGGCCGACTATTGCTGGGACGGGATGAAAAGGACGGACGGGCCGTTATATTTGTTCCAATATACGCTGTCCGGCCGCGGGTGTCTGAGGATGCGGGACAAGGTGTACGAGATTCGGGCGGGCGAAGCCATTCTGGCGGAAATACCGGGCGACCATACGTATTATCTTCCGCCGGACAGCCCGGAATGGGAGTTTTATTTCGTGCTGGTCCGCCCCGACCAGCTTCGCGACATGTGGAGGGAGACGGAAGAGCGGCTCGGATGCCGAGCCTCGTTCCCGATCGACAGCGCTCCCGTGCGCGCTCTCGAAACCATCTACCGGGAAGCCCGGCTGGACCGGATCGCGGACGCTTACCGGGCCTCATCGCTGGTCTATCAGTTTATGGCGGAGCTGTGCCGCTACGCGATGTCGGCCCGACGGAACGACCGCCATCAGTGGCCGGAAGCGATCCGGGCCGCCATGTCCTTTATCGAGCGGCGCTACGCGGACCATATCAGTGTGGAGCAAATCGCGCAAGCCGCGGGAATGTCGAAATACCATTTGATCCGTTCCTTCGCGAAAGCGACCGGCCATACCCCGGTAGAAGTTATGACGAGGCTGCGGCTCAAGCAATCCGTCGACCTGCTCCTTCATACGGATTTGCCGGTCGAGGAAATCGCGACGACATGCGGCTATAGCAGCGGCAGCTACTTCATCAAGGTGTTCAAGCGCCATATTGGCTGCCCGCCGGGAGAGTTTCGCAGCGGCAAAGACATGCTGCCCGTCAATCGGCTGACGATTGACTGATCCCCCGTCCGCCGTCTTCCGGCCGGCAGGAAGCTTGATCTGGACGGCGGTGTTGTATTCTTGCTCGCACTGCCGCTGCACTGATTTGAACGATCTATCGTTCAAATCCACGGATTTAGCCTTGCTGCTACGTTGAAGTGAACGATTTATCACTCAATTCCGCGGATTTAGCCTTGCTGCCGCGTTGGTTTGAACGAATTATCGTTCACAAACTCGGATAGGTACCAGTCTCGATCAGTTCCGTTAAAGTCCCGCCTTCCACTCGGTATCGCGTCTTCCAGCCGTAGTCAGCTTGCATGCCGAATGATGTCGAACTCCCCTCCCAATGACCTATCCTTCCGACATTGTCCGCCCGTCCTCCCTTGTCTATCGATTCATTTTAGGTTCAGCCATGGAAACTTTTACGAAACCGCTTCCAAATCCGATTCGATTTGCTACAATAAAAATATTAATAAAGAAAGGAGGATGTTAACGATTGATGACAAAGCCAACGGTGCGACCCGCTGCTTGTCTTTCGTTCATTTGCTCCTGCGGTGACAGGCGGATCATCGCCTCTTTGGCCGGTTATTTGCAAACGCTTTATTTAGAAAAGGAGGATGAATATGTTTAAAAGAGGTTTGTCATGGCTGCTCATCGTTGCTCTCGTGTTATCGCTCGCCCCTCTCGTTCCGGGAACGGCCAATGCCGCTGCCGCCGACAACCACGGGCTGTACAAAATCATTAACCGGCACAGCGGACAAGCGCTTGAGGTGTACAACTGGGCCCACGAGAACGGCGCGAACGTCTCCCAGTGGCCGGATCTCGGCGGCGACAATCAGCTTTGGCGGTTCGTCATCGTCGGAGGCGGCTACTATCAAATCATTAACGCCAACAGCGGCCGGGCGCTAGAGGTGTACGGCTGGTCGACCGCCGACGGCGGCAACATTGTGCAATACCAGAACTTGAACAATCATAACCAGCATTGGAGGCTGGAGGACAGCGGCGGATACGTTCAGCTCAAAAACCGCTACAGCGGCAAAGTAGCCGAGGTGTACGAGTTTTCCTCCGCATCCGGCGCCAATATCGTGCAATGGACCGACCATGAGGGCGCCAATCAGCAATGGACGCTCGTGAAAGTATCGCCTAACGCGACTACGGTCCATTCCACGATCGTCGTGAAAGCCGGCGAAGTCTACGACGGCAAAGGCCGAACGTTCATTGCGGGACCGGCGCTCGGGGACGGCAGCCAAAGCGAAAGTCAGAAGGCGGTTTTCCGGCTGGAACATGGCGCCACGTTGAAAAACGTCGTGCTGGGCTCGCCGGCGGCCGACGGCATTCATACGTACGGGGACGTCTATCTGTCCAACATTGTCTGGACCGACATCGGCGAAGACGCCCTGACCATCAAAGGAGCGGGCACCGTCACGCTGAACGGAGGCGCGGCCTACAACGGCGACGACAAGGTGTTCCAAATTAACGCGGCCAGCCGGTTCAACTTGTATAATTTCGTCGCCCGCAACGCCGGCAAGCTCATTCGCCAGAACGGCGGGACGACGTTCAAGGTGGACGTCTTTATCGACAGCTGCGACATTTCCAACATGAACGAAGCAATCTTCCGGACGGACAGCAGTTCCAGCAGCGTGACGATGACCAATACGCTGTACTCGAACGTCGGAAGAAAATGGATTGGCGTGACGAGAGTGACGGAACAGAACAATACGGCGTACTGACCCTGACGGGAACGAATAATAGAAGATCGCGTCAGCCTGTTGCAGGCGGCGCGATCTTCTTTGGTTTGCTGCGCGATGCTCAGCCTTTGATAGCGCCGGACGCGCCCTTTGACGAAATACTTTTGACCCGCCGGTTCAACCGGCTTTCCTTATTTCGTTCCCGCTCGAATGCCTGCAGCTCCAAAGCGCTCCATCTTCGATCTTTTGAAAGCAATATAGTACAATAAGGCGCAAATAATTGTGATAGATATAGATTGTTAATTGTTCTATCCTTGAAATATAGCAGCAATATGATTCTATAGAAAAGGATGATCCGCATGAGACATCATCAATTCGCCTTGACGCCGCCGATGGGCTGGAACAGCTGGGATTGCTACGGCGCAGCGGTTCGCGAAGAGGAAATCCGGGGCAACGCCGAATATATGGCCAGCCATCTGAAGGACTTCGGCTGGGAGTATGTCGTCGTCGACATTCAATGGTCGGAGCCGGGGGCCCATTCGTCGCAATACCGCCCGTTCGTGCCGCTGGAGATGGATGAATATTCCCGCCTCATTCCCGCCGTCAACCGGTTTCCTTCGGCTGCGGGAGGCAAGGGCTTCCGCCCGCTCGCCGATTACGTGCACGGTCTCGGCCTGAAGTTCGGCATTCACATTATGCGGGGCATTCCGCGCCAGGCCGTTCACGCCAATACGCCGATCAAAGGAACGACGGCTACCGCGCGCGACATCGCGCATCCGAACTCGATTTGCCCGTGGAATACGGATATGTACGGCGTCGATCCGGGCAAGGAAGGCGCGCAAGCGTATTACGATTCGCTGTTCGAGCTGTATGCCGAATGGCAGGTCGACTTTGTCAAGGTCGACGATATTGCCGCTTCACGGCTGTACGGCTTCCATGGAGCCGAAATCGAAATGATTCGCAAGGCGATCGACCGCTGCGGCCGCGATATGGTGCTCAGCCTGTCGCCGGGTCCCGCTCCGGTCGAGCACGCGGAGCTGCTTGCCGCCAATGCCAACATGTGGCGCATGACGGATGACTTCTGGGATATTTGGCGCTTGCTGTACGAAATGTTCGAGCGCGCGGAGAAGTGGGCGCCGCATGTCGGTCCGGGTCATTGGCCGGATTGCGACATGCTGCCGCTCGGCCATCTGGGCATCCGCTCGGTCGACGGAGGCGGGGCCGACCGTTGGACCCGCTTCACGAAGGACGAGCAGGTGACGATGATGTCGCTGTGGAGCCTCTTCCGCTCCCCGCTCATGTTCGGCGGCGAAATGCGGGACAACGACGAATGGACGCTGTCGCTTCTGACGAACGAGGAAGTGCTCCACGTCCACCGCAACGGCCGCGAGCCTCGCCTGGTATACCGGGAAGACGACCGCACCGTATGGACTTCGCATGACGAAGACGGCAACGTCTTTGTCGCCTTGTTCAACCTGCGCGACGAGCCTTCCGAAGTATCCGTTTCGTTAAGCCAGCTCGGCCTTGACGGCGTAAACTGCCGAGTCCGCGACCTGTGGTCCCGCTCCGACGCGGGAACGGCCGGCTCGGCCTTGTCCCGCCAGCTTCCGCCGCACGCCTCCGCGCTGCTCAAGCTGACGGCCGAATAAAGCCGGCGCAGGCAGCCGCTCTTGCCGGGCTGCGCAAGTTGAAACCCGCCTCTCCGCGAGGCGGGTTCTCCTGTTACCGCGTCTCCAGCCATTCGGCGGCACAGTCCATCGCAGCCTTGAAGGCCAGCCGGCCCTGGCTGACGAGGCCCTGCTTCGCTTTCTCGTATTCGCCGCCAAGCATCCAGCGCGCATTTTGATTTTTGACGGCGTCGAATTGCTCCCACAGCTCTGCAAGCCGCTGCAGCCTCTGCGATTGTCCGGCCTCTGAAGAGCAAGCTTCCAGCTCAAGCCTCGCCTGCTCCATCCTGGCTTCCGCCCGTTCCTTTTCCCGGTACCAATACCGAATTTGCTCGATTTCCCGGCAGTCGATCAAGGACACCATGACGGATCGAACGGCAAACGCACACTCCGCCCACCGCTCCAACGCCTTCTGCAACGGCGTCAATTCGCTGCGCGCGGGGAGGACAAATTGCGAGACGATCGAACGAAGCAGCATGCTCCCTTGCGCCGTCACGTCAATGTCGCCGGTCAACAAATCGATGTTATGCTGCTGCACTTCCGCGGACGCCAGCATTTCCTCGCAACCCGCAGCCGTTTCCTGCATGACGGCCGACATTCGGCTGAGCGAAGACACGATCGACGCGCTGCTTTCCGCCAACGTGGACAGCCTGCCGTTCGCATCCCGGATCCGATCCGTCAATCCGGTCAAAAAAGCTTCCATGCCTGCGTAATGCTCCAATGACTGCCCCATCGCGCGCACGCCGTTTCTTACCGATCCGTTCATCGCCTTCATGCCGTAATCGAGCCGGGCCGCATCCGCCGTAAGCGCTTGAACCGTGTCCCCGATTCGCGATGCCGCTTCCTTGGTCAAGGCGGACAGCTTCGACACCTCGCTGGCGACGATGGCAAAGCCTCTCCCCTCTTCCCCGGCCCGAGCCGCTTCTATATTGGCGTTTAGCGCCAGCAACGACGTCTGCCCCGATATGTCCGAGATGACGCCGACCGCTTCCGCGATGCGGTCCAGCGACGCTTGCAGCCGGCTCATCTGGTCCTGCAGCCGCTCGCTTTCGGTTTCGGCGCTCTCTACCGCCTGTTTCGTCTCCTCCATATTCCGTTTCCCGGCCGCCACGATGCCGGAAAACTGCTCGGAGTCGGCCATAATACGCCGATTCCCTTCCCGCAAGCTTTGCAATTCCTCATCGGTGCCCATCATAGCGTTCAGCATCACGGACGACTGCTCCGAAGTGTCCTGCATACCGGCCGCGATTTCCCTTACGGTGCCGGTTACGGCTTCGACCTGCCCGGCGATGGCGGCAGATCTCTCTTTCATCCCCTCCATGTTGGCATGAAGCGCGCGCGAGGAGCGGTCCACCATTCGGAGCAGCGTCTTCAAATTCCATACTGCTTTCTTGTAGGCGGCCGCCAAAGCGGAATCTCCCGCTTCCGCGGCATATTCCCGGCTCAAGTCTCCGGATGCGAGCCGCAGCAATTGCTCCTTCATCCAGCGGCCGGCGGCCAATCGAGCTCCCAGCATGTCTGATCCCCCCAATGCGATAATGAAAAAAGGCCTTTGTACGCACAGCCGACAAACCGCGCCATATCGGCGCGGCGATTGTCTTGCTGTCGCATACAAAGGCCTCATTGCCCCGCTCCGCAGACTTCGTTGGCTGCGGAGCGTTTGTTTGTTAACCTTGTTTCCCAAATGCACTGCCCATTGCTTATCCTATAATTATATATGCCCGTTCCGTTCCGTCAAGTGCGAGTCCTCGCCGCACCGGCGTTGGCTAACGGCACATGTGCAAGCTGCATGAGGAATCGACTTGCAATAGCACTCACCGAGTGATGCATGAATTCCATGAACCGATTAACGGCAACAGCCCGCAATCTTGCAACTTTTCCTTCTTTTTCCTCGTCATTTAATCGATCCGTTATTTTCCATAGGAAAGGAGCATGACCATGAAAGGAATTACGTTCAATCTCCGGACGCTGCTTGCACTGACGGCTTTGGCGGCTCTGGCGGCATTCTCGCTGTACGGCTATCGCCCCGCAAACGCCGATCATGAAATCGTCGGCAGCCCCTCCGACGACAGAATTAAAGTGAAAGCGGCGATCGAGACGCTGTACTTCGAAGAATCGGTCCGGCAAGCGGACTTGATTGCGGAGGTGACCATTGCCGAGAAGCTTTACGAAGTGAACGAGCCCTCTCCCAAAACGGTCTATTCCGCCGCCATGAATCAACTGCTCAAAGGAAAGGCCGACGCGAATCTTGGCATTCGCATTATGCAGCAAGGCAACAGCCGCTACTCCTTCAACGACAACCCGATGTTTCAAGCCGGCGACACCTATTTGCTGTTTTTGAAAAAAGCGGTCGGCATGGAAGATGACCATACGTATTGGATACTGGGCGAGGAGACGTCCATCTACGAACAATGGGATGACGACCGGCTTGTCAAATGGTCTCTGAAAGACAGCCGGCTGGCCGAGCTGACACCGACTGAAACGAACGCCGGGCTGCAAGCCGCAGCGGAATCGGTCCAAAAGAAACATCCCGGCAAAGAAATTCAGGTGCTGGACCGGACAAAATTCAAGGCGACGATCGCGAAGGAGCTGAAACGGTCATGAGAAAACATGCGTTCATCCTTGTGCTAACCTTGGCTCTGCTCATTTGCGCCGTTCCGTACGGCTCCTCCGCCCACCCTCCATTAACAACCTGCAAGGAAGGCGGAGAAATGTACGGCTATTGGGTCGACTGCGGCAATCATCAGGCCGACGGAGCCTTCACCTGGAACACGTCGATTCCGAATTCCGTGGCAGCCGTCGATTATCCCTACCGGGCCGCCATGACGTCGGGAGCCGCCAGATGGAACAATACCGGCATCACGTCGATTTCCCTGTCAACCGTGTCATCCAATAACGGCAATATTTATACTTATTCCGATCCGAATACGTCCGCGCTTGCCTTGTTTCACGATTACGGCTCCGACGCCTCGGGACATTTGACCAAATGGAAAATCAAATTCAACAAGTCCAAACTGGACAACAAGGACGCTTCCTTCAAAGCCGCCCTTGCTGCGCATGAGCTCGGCCACGCCATCGGCCTGAACGATCTTTATTTAAGCGGAAATACGGACAAGCTGATGTACGGCTATTTTGGCGAGACGCTGGGCACCCGTGCCGCAGCGCCGACGGATAAGGACAAGCTGGGGGCGGTCGAAGCGACCAGGCACTAGGTTAGGCGGATTTGCGGCTGCGGCACAGGAATTACTTGACCGCCGCGGCCGCCGGAGCTTTCCGGTACGGCGACTTCGTAAAGCGGTTGGAGACGGCCGACGCCGCAATCGCCTCCGGCTTCACTCTGGCGGACAAACCCATCGCCTCGATTCGTCCGACCATATCGGCCGCAAAGGCGGCCGTCCGGCTTCTCCTGGCGTCGGTCCCCGCATCGATGTCGACGAACAGCTGCAGCCCGGCTCCCTTGTACAGATGCGGCATCACAATATCCTCGAGCTGCGTCCGCTTGTCGTGGTCAAAGTAAAGAGCGATCTCCTGGCTGTACGTCGTCTCCAAACTCAGCTTTTCCTGGACCGATCGGATCTCCCTGGGGAGCACCACCTGACGGTAACAGAACCAGGCGCCGCGTCCGGGGCGGATAATGACAATCGACGTGACGAACTTCGTATGCCCGGCATGCACCTGCGCATCGGTTCCGATCACAAGCTGATAAGCCGCGCGCGGGTCGCTTTCCATAAACTTTCGGATCCGGAGAAGCACCTCGTCCAGCGTCATATTTTGTTCGGAAACGTTTCGAAACACCGTTTCGTGAATTGCGGGAAATTGTCCTTTCGTCATCATGGTCGTTTGCACCTCCCGGCCGGCTAATGATTGGATCAAAAAAAGACTGCCTGGCTGCAGGCAGTCTTTACGAAAGAAACGCATATAAAACTCGTCAAGCGAAGATCAACGCGCTGTGGAATACAGCCGCCGTTTCGCCCGGAGTCCGCGCCCGTAAAAATAGCCGGCAATTCGAAATGGAGTGCGGAAGCCGCAGCCTTCCGCGCCGATCGTCAGCCGTTCATCCTGAACCGGCTTGATTGTCCGATCATGATTAGTATATGCAAGCATGCCTCCGCACTCCTTTCTTCCTAGAATGTATTGTTGGACATCATATCATCCGTAATTTCACATTGTCAACTATTTATTCCGTTTATGGTTGCTGCGCCAGGCTGAACTATATTAGGGATGCCCCCTCTTGACAACTCGATTATAGAAGCGATAAAGTGAAATCATTTAAGTTAGTTGTTCAACTAACTTACTTTTTGGAGGGTAGCCTATGGCCAAACCGAATGTCATTACGAAACAAGAGCTGCTGGCGGCGGCTCGTCATTGTCTGGCGGAACGCGGTATGGAAAAAACGACCTTAAAAGCGGTGGCGGAGCGGGCGAATGTCAGTCAAGGCACGGTATTTTACCATTTTCGCACGAAAGATCAGCTGATGCTGGAGCTTGTGGAAAGCTTGTGCGAAGACTCATGGCAAGCTTTGCGGCAAGGGCAGGCCGGATTGGATGAGGCGTTGCGGGGCGCCAAGCAAAGATGCGATTACGATTCGGCGTATCACCGCCTGTTCTTCCTGTCGCTGGCCGCAAGCCTGCACTCGGAAACGAATCGCTCAAGGCTGGGCTCCCTCATTCGGCTGGAAAACGGCCACTTGGCCGAACTGCTCGCGTCTCATTGGGAGGAATCCCCGATGGCCTCCATTCCGCTGGACCATTGGGGCATTTTACTGAATGCGCTCATTGACGGACTGGCGGTGCAGGCTTTGCTCGACAAGCAGTTTCCGAAGGATGCCGTATTCGCATCGTTGGAGAAGCTGATCGAATCCATATCCGGCGAAGGGAGCAAATGAATCCATGACGCACAACAGACGCGAGCTTTGGTTTATGGCTTGGGGGGTGCTGCTATGGCTGGCGGCGACGCTGGCTTTTCATCTTTGGGGACAGTGGATCATCGATGCCGGTCGTCCGGCCGTCACTGTCGTCAGCTTTGCGGCTGCCGTTCCCTGCATTCTCGTTTGTACGCTTCCCTTGTATCGGAAGCTGGACGTGGCCGACGCCGACCGGCTGCGCGCCGCTGTCTGCATCGCGTTGCCAGGCATGCTGCTGGACGCCGTCTCGCTTCCGCTGCATCGGACCGTCTTTCCCGGCATCACCGGCGAAAGCGTTCCATTGCTGGCAGCTTGGCTTCTGTGGGCATACGGCCTGATCCTTGCAACCGGACTAGCTGCAACACGCAGAGCGGCGCCTTAAGCTTTCGCAAGCCCGTCTTCCCGTTCTGTCGAGACCTTCCTATCGCTGCATAAAAAGGCATCCGGTTGTGCAATCTTTAATGGTGGAGTACACAACCAACAATGAAATGACATGGAGGAATCGACAAAAAATGAATATGCTTGGAGCACACGAAGTCCTCGATCTGCACGAGGTGCTGTCCGAATCGATTTGCGCGATCAACACGATGCAGCTTTACCGTCCCTATGTGCAGGACCAGCAACTGCAGCAATTGATGAATCGCCATATGCAGGCGATGATTGCAGATTACAACAATCTGGTGCAAACGGCTCATCAGCTTGGCGGAACCCAGGCGGTGCCCGCCCGCGCCCATAAATATATGGCCAATCCGAACGTTTCGTTCCAGCCGATGTACGGCTTGCGCAATCCGCAAACGCAAACGCCGGCGGCCGGTCCGGATCAAATTGACGATGTCGACGCCGTTATCGCTCTTTTGAACAGCCACAAAACGTCGGCCGCCATGAAAATGAAGGCGACGCTGGAAATGGCTCATCCGACGCTGCGCCAGCTCATGCAAACTTCGGCCAACAGCTGCGCCGATATGGCATACGAATGTTTCCAATACGCCAACTCCAAAGGCTATTATCAAGTTCCGACGCTGAAGGATACGACGACGAACACGATGATCCAATCCTACGGCACCGCTCCGATGGCTTCCGCTCAAAACGGACAAATGCAGCAGCAGCATACGGGCAATTACTATATGTAGATTCGGGCATTTCCGAATGAAAACAACGAGCGTTCGCAGCGGCTGCGAACGCTCGTTTTCGATTTTTCGTTGCGATGGCCGTCAGCCGTTTGTCCGCCGCCATATTCGCGGCTTCCAGCACAACGCAGCCTCGCCGCGAGGCTGTTGCTATGACAGCAGCTCCCGTACCGTTTGCTCGATGTCCGATGGCTCGACCGTCGTTTCATAGCGGGCATGCACTTGTCCGCTCCGGTCGATCAAAAACTTGGTGAAGTTCCACTTCACTCCGTCTCCTGCGTACACTTCCGGATAGTTCTCCCTCACGAAACGATCCATCCGTTCCCCATCCGGAGTTGCCGTGTCAAAGCCTTGAAACGGCGCTTGCCGGACCATATAGGAGAATAAGGGGTGCGCACTCTCCCCTCTGACATCCACCTTGGCGAACAAGGGAAAGGTCACTCCGCGTTCGTCTTGGCACACCCGCTTCACTTCCGGGTTGTCTTCGGGTTCTTTGCCGTTAAATTGATTGCACGGAAACGCCAGTATTTCAAAGCCTTGATCGCGATAAGCTTCGTACAGCTTCTGCAGGCCCGCAAATTGGCGCGAATATGCGCATTGGCTGGCCGTGTTGACGACAAGCAGCGCCTTGCCCCGGTATACCGACAGATCTGCCGGTTGTCCATCTATGGAATCTGCCTTGAATTCGAAGATCGACATTCCATTCTCCTCCCTTCGCATCCGGCGAAAATGAAAGCAGCTCTCCCGTGCCTTGGCCTATGCGTAACTCCATCATAAATCCATTTCCTCTATTGGTCTAATATATAAAAGAAATAGACGTTATAGGCATCGTTGATAAGCCATCAACCTAATTGCCAATAAAAAAACCGAGGTTGGCATCATACCGAACCACGGTGCTCATCTAGTCAATATTTAAAAAGTAGTCAAATCCGCCGATAATTTGAATAGCAAAATTTGTCTCATCATCAACTTGGTTTTGGGTATCTGATTTAACATTGGTATATTGAGATACTGTTCGTTCTCGATTATCTAAACTTCGAATATAGAAACCGTATCGGTTCTCGACTTTTTTATACTGCCCCTGAAAATAGAGCTCTAATTCTACACCTCGCCTTCATCCTCCAAATAAATCAACATCTCGATAATAAGCAAGAATTTCATTCTTCGAGAGCTTAGAGCTTAACTCCATTACAGCAACTACATTCCAATATCCACCACTGCCACCGCCATCAACAAAGTTCTTTCCATTAGATTGATACATTGCGATTACTTCGGTTTCCGGTGGGAGAGGGTAATTAAAAAGATGCTGTGCAAATTGTTTGGATGTTCGGTCATTGCTTGTGCTCAGAAAGACGATCGTTATAGCTAAAGCGAGGATTAGAGAAATTGAAAATCCCCTCAATATGATTTTCTTCATAATCGTGTTCCTTCCTTAATCTTCAATTACCATAACTGTAGACGTTAATTAGATCTGAATGTTTCATTATCAAACCTCCGTTGCCTGAGAACAATTAAACCAAAAGGACGACTGGTTAGCTCCCAGTCGTCCAAGAGTACAACATTTCGATGAACTGTCGCGCACCGCCCAGACGCCGCGCTGACGGTCATCAGAGCAGCTTACATTGCTTAATGCGCTAAACATTGATTCTAATGGACATGCGCGTACCTTAGAACAACATTGGAACATTCGAATCAGCATTTTGAGGCTCTAAGCTTCTCTCATGTCCGTTAAAGCCGCGGACTTCTCATTTTAGCTTGCTAAGCTGCTTTCATGTCCGTTAAAAGTCTAAACTGTGCTCGGAATCGAAGGGGGCGGCAAGCCTCACGATTACGGCTCCCGGCTGCTGCGGGCCAAAATATCGTTCGCCTTGGCGCGGAATAGTACCGCCGCCTCTTCCGGCGTGATGCGGCCGAACAGCAGCTGATCGTTCAAGTCGCGCAGCACGGCCGTCACCTCCGGGGTGCCGGCGGGATCCGGCGGATCCATCGGGCTGCTGTTGTCCTCCACCCATTCCATATATTCAAATACTTTCGCCTGCTCCGGACTCAAATACGGCTTCAGCCCTTCCTTCACCTCGGAGGAAATCGGCACGCCGCGTTCGCCCATCAAGATTTTGTTCGCCTCCAGATCGTTGACGAAGAAGCTGATAAATTTGGCCGCTTCCTCTTTATGCTTCGAATTTCGGGCGATGGAAAAGAACATGCCGGGCTTCACAAACAATCCCCGGTCGTTGTTCGGTCCGGGCATCGGCGCGATTTCCAGCGGTTTGCCGTAGCCATGCGAGATGGCGACAAACTGGTTGGAATACCCCCAGGTCAGCAGCGCCTCGCCGCGATCGAACGGCATCGAGTCCGACATATTCGCATCGTGCGTCCATTCGTCCGGCGAATACATCATTTTGTCCAGGACCAGCCTCTGCATGCGTCCGAAATAATCTACAAAAAGAGCATCGTCTTCATACCCCAGCTTCGATCCGTCCGGCGCAAACAGCGTTTGCCCGTATTGACGCAAGTAATACGCAAAAAATTGCTCCGGCGTAAACTGGGTCGCCAACCGCTTGCCCGTTCCCTTCAGCTTCTCGCCCATCTCGTCGAAGTCGCTCCATGTCCATGAAGGCGTCGGCGGCGCGATGCCGCTTTCCTTAAACACCTCCGGATCGTAGGCGCCGAACAGCGCGTTCGCCCCCAGGCTGAGGCCGTACATGGAGCCGTCGATCATGCCGCCGTCCAGATGGCTCGGGCCGATGCGATCCGTATCGATTGTCCCGTCCAGCGTATAAGGGAGCATATCCTCCAGCAAACCGAGCGAAGCGTATTGCGATAAATACGAAATATCCATCTGAATAATGTCCGGCAGTGCATTGCCGGCGGCATAAGGCGCCATCTTGCGCCAATATTCGTTAAAGGCGCTGTATTCGTATTCGATGCGGACATGAGGATTCTGCTTTTCATACATCTTGATCACTTGTATGGTCGTTTCGTTGCGCAAATCGTTGCCCCACCACGAAAGACGAAGCGTCACGGGAATTTCGCCCGCCGCTTCCTTCCGAACCTTATGCTCCAATCCGCAGCCCGAAAGGGCGAAGACGAGCAGCAGCGACATCCAGACCCATACGGCTTTCTTCATGACGAACTCCCCTCCTGCGGCAGCGGCAGCCATACGATAACTTTCGTGCCGGCGCCCGCCTCGCTTTCCACTTCGATGCCGTATTCCTCGCCGAACGCCAATTGGACCCGGTCGCGAATATTGAGGAGCCCGATGCCTGTGCCCCTCGTCTCCACTTCACCGTCCAGCACGCGCTTCAGGAAATCCGGCTCCATGCCCGGCCCCTTGTCCTCGACGACAAGCGCCAGCCGGTCGTCCCGCCGCACGGCGTACAGCCGGATGGCGCAAGGCTCGATCATCGGCTCGAGTCCGTACTGGATCGCATTCTCGAGCAGCGGCTGCAGCGTCAGCTTCGGAATTAAAGCGTCGTTGTACGTCTCCGGCACATCCATTTGAAAATCAAGCCGGTCCCGGAACCGGTATTGTTGAATCGTAATATAATGGCGGACGATTTCGAGCTCCTCCGCGACGGTAATGACATTTCGTTTCAGACTGATCGACGACCGCAGCAAGTAACCGAGCGAGACGACCATGCTTGAAATTTGCCCCTGGGCGTTTTTCTTGGCCAGCCAATGAATGGAATCCAGCGCGTTGTACAGAAAGTGGGGATTGATCTGCGCCTGCAGCGCCTTGAACTCCGTTTCCTTGATGACCAGCTTGTTCGCATAGTTTTCCTTGATCAGCATGTTGATGCGGGCGATCATCAGCCGGAACGTACGCTGCAGCAGACCGACCTCGTCCATGTGCCGGAACGTCTGCGACGACAGATTCGCGTCCATTTGCTCCAGGTCTCCGTGCTGCACTTCCTTCATTTGTCCGATGAGCAGCCGAATCGGCTTCGTCAGGCTGCGGGCAAATCCCGCACCGAGCGCCACGACCAGCAGCGTTGCGACGACAAAGACGAGGATCAGCGTATTTTTCAGCCAGATGATGCCTTTGAAAATATTGTCGTACGACACGATATTGTAGTATCGCCAGCCGGTATAGGAGGAATGCTTCTGGGACAGGAACACCTCTTCGCCGTCCACCTTTTTGATTTCATAGCCTTCCCCGCCCGGCAGCGGCTGCAGCCCCGCCGTTACGGCGTCGGAAATATGCTTGTATGGATAAATGACCTGGCCGCCGTCCATCAGCACGATATCGCTGTGCTCCGACGCCATGCCCGCGTAATCCTCCGTCAGCCGCTGAATATTGATCCGCAGAAACAGGACGCCCAGCGGCTTCAGCGTCATCGGCTCGTAGGAACGCACCTGCCGGACCATAATGAGCATCGGATCGGCGTCGTCCGGCGCCACCCACCGCACCGCCCCATCGCCCGCTTCGGCTGCTTGTATAAGGAGCGCATATTTTTCTTCGCTGAACGAAACGGTGTCCCCGTATCTGTTCACTCGATCCTGCGGATCGATCAGATGCACGGACTGCACGTAGCGCTCAGATGCGCTGATATGCTCGAACAGCCGCTCCGTCAGCTTCTTGCGGCTCATGTAATCGGAATATTCGGTATCGTCGTCGATCAAATCTTTCAGCCCTTGCTGAATTTGCGTATCCGCAATGATCCGCAGGCTGAGCGCTTCCAGCCGCTTCAGCTCCTGATCGACCGAAGCCGACGACAAATTAAGCAGCCGGTACGACTTGTCGTACAGCTGCCGGTCATAAATCGAAAATGCGTAACTGAACGAGCCGAAAGCCAAACCCGCCATCAGCAGCATCATCAGCAAAATCGCAAGAATCATCTTTGTTTTGATGCTCATATTCCGGTACCCCATCATTACGGCAGCGCCCCTCTTTCCAACGGACATATCCCTACATATATCACATTCGAGAGCCTAGCGGTAGAAGCGCTTACAAATTACCATGGAACAAAATGTCAAAGCGTGACGCAAAAGGGACTTGCCCCTCCGGCCAATTCGCCGGGCGGCAGTCCCTTTCCGCATTATTTGGCCTGATAACGGTCGTAGGCGGCTTGATGCAGCTTGACAGCTTCTTCAATGCCCATGCCCTTGATCGTGTCCACCATCTTGTCGAATTCCGCGATCGGTTTCGCACCGCTGATGATGGCCGTCATCGTTTCGTTCAGGTACGTGTTGACCTGGCTCATAATTTGCGTGCTTCGGCTCGCCTCGTCAATCGTCAGGCGAATCGGAGGCAGCGTCAGAGCGGAGCTCGCTTTCATCCACGCTTCGTTCGCTTCCCGCTGACCGTCATCGAACAGCAGCGCATCCAAATATTTGGTGTCCTGGTTGATCGGACCGTCCATAATGGACAGCGCGTAGGTCGCCAGCGCCTGGTCGTACGTCAGACCGTTCGGATTGTTCGTGATCGTATCGGTATACTTGTACGTGTCGCCTTCCTTGACATAGCTTTCGCCTTCGATGCCGAAGTTGAACAGGTCGCTGCCTTCGGGGCTGTAATTGAAGTCCATCCATTGCACGATATACGGCAGTTTGTCTTTCGGAGCGCTGGCCGTAATCGCTTCGCCGTAGCTCAGCACCTTTTGCTCCATATTGAAGGTGGCGTAAGCCGTGCCGTCCGGCGATACCGCCCATGGCACGCCCGTCAAATTAAAGTTCGGATCGACGTCTCTCATCAGGTTGAAAAATTTGCCCATGCCGCTGAATACGCCGCCTTGATAAGCGCCGGCCAGGTTGTTTGTCACTTTATAGTCGAATGCCTTGCCGTCGTTCGTCATAATCTCGGGGTCGATCAGACCTTCGGCATACCACTTTTGCATTTCGGCCAGGAAGTCCTTGTATCCCGGTTGAATCGGACCGAATTCCACCTTGTCGCCGTTCATTTGGAAGCCGCCGATGACGCCGAAGGCCGGCGCAAAGTCATGCAGCTTCGTCAGGTTGCCCGGGCCCCAGTTGCCGGTAAACGGCAGCTCATCCGGCTTGCCGTTCTCGTTCGGATCCCGCTCCTTGAACGCCTTCAGCACCGTATACCATTCCTCAATCGTCGTCGGCGCCTGCAGGTCAAGCTTGTCGAGCCAGTCCTTGCGCATAATGAGGCCGGAAGTGGCGTTCAGCTTCAGCGCGTCCAGCTTCATCAGCGGGAACATGTAGATCGTGCCGTCGTCCAACGATATTTGCTTCTTGACGTCGGGATCGGACTCGATAATGCGCTTCAAGTTCGGCGCGTATTGATCGATCAGCTCGTTCAGACGGATTATGCGGCCGTCCTCGATCATTTTTTCCGGACCGCCTACCGCGTCGGCCCAGTTGTAATAAATGACGTCCGGCAGCTGCGGCGTCGCGATCAGCAGATTGAACTGGTCCTTTTGCTGGCCGAGCGGCGGATGCGTAAATTTGACTTTAATGCCCGTCAGCTCTTCTTTTTTCTTGTAGGAGGCCATTTCGCCAAAGTTGTCCAGCGAAGCGGTCAGCTTGGCGTCGTTGGCGCGCCAGTAATTGATCGTAAACGATTCGTTCGTAATCGGCAGCGGTATTTCCGTCAGCGGCGCTTGCGAAGCGTCGGGCGCGGCGGACGTCGGCGTGCCGGCTCCATTGTTTCCGTTATTCGATCCGTTCTGCGAGCAAGCGGACAATACGCCGCCGAGAACCATCGTGGCTGCCAATAAGATCCCCATTTTTCTTTTCACTGTTTATTCGCCTCCAGCTTTCAAATATTTATTGTTTCACGGCGCCGATGAGAGCGCCTTGAACAAAATAACGTTGAATGAACGGGTACACCAGCATGATCGGCAGCGTCGACACGATAATCGTGGCGTACTTGATGTTCTCGCCGATGGCAAAGCCGGTATCCGCGCCCGCTCCCATCGACTCGGTGCTGCTGCTGATCAGAATGTCGCGCATGACGATCTGAATCGGATACAGCGACTGATCCCGCAAATACAGCATCGGAGCTACGTAGTCGTTCCAATGGTCGACGGCGTAGTAGAGCATCATGACGGCGAGAATCGACTTCGACAGCGGCAGCACGATCCGGAACAGAATAAGGAAATCGTTCGCCCCGTCCAGCTTCGCCGATTCGATCAGGCTGATCGGAATGCCTTCGAAGCTCGTTTTCATAATGAGAAAATAAAACGTGCTGATCGCGCCGGGAATGATGATCGCCAGCCGCGTATCGACCAGCCCGAGGTTCTGCACAAGCAGAAACGTCGGAATCATGCCGCCCCCGAAAAACATCGTGAACGTAATCAGCTTCATGAGCGTCTTGCGGCCGGCCAGATCGGGCCGGGACAGCGTGTACGCCGCAAGCGAGGTCATGATCAGATTGACGAGCGTGCCGACGACGACGTAAAACAGCGTGTTCAGGTAACCGTTGTAAATTTTCGGATTGTTGAACACGTACTTGTACGCTTCAAGCTGGAAGCCTTCCGGCAGCAGCATGAACGATCGGCTGCGCAGCAGCTGGTCGGGATCGCTGATGGAAGAGTTGAACACGTACAGCATCGGATAAAAGCATACGATCATCACAAGAATGAGCAGTAGCGCATTGAAGATGTCAAAAATATGTTCGCCTGCGGAGCGTTTCATCGCCGGCCCCTCCCTTTTACCATAGACTTGTCGAGTTCATCCGCCTGCTGAGCCAGTTCGCCAGCAAGAGCAGCGAGAAGTTAATGACGCCGTTGAACAAGCCGATGGCCGTCGAATACGTATAGTTGCCTTCCAAGATGCCGGACCGGTATACGAAGGTCGAGATGACGTCCGACGTTTCATAGGTCGGCGCGGTTTGCATAAGCAATATTTTCTGAAAGTCGGAGTTCATAACCGCTCCAAGACGCAAAATCAGCATGACGACGATCGTCGGCATAATGCCCGGCAGCGTAATATGGAGCAGCTGCTTCCATCGTCCCGCTCCGTCGATCTTCGCCGCTTCGTACAGCTGCGGATCGATGCCGCTCAGCGCGGCCAGAAAAATAATCGAGGCCCAGCCCGCCCCCTGCCAAATGTTCGACAGGATGTACATCGGCCGGAACAGATCTTTCTCCGCCAGGAACATGACCGGCTGCAGATCAAAGAAGCTGCGGATGACGTTGAACAACCCGCCGTCCAGCGCCGAGAACGTCTTCAGCATGCCCACGACGACGACGACCGATATAAAATGCGGCATATAGCTGACCGTTTGCACGGCGCTTTTGAACCACTTTTTCCGCACCTCGTTCAGCAGCAGCGCCAGAATAATCGGAGCCGGGAAGCCGAACACGATGCTGTACAAGCTGAGGATCAGCGTATTGCGGATCAGCCGCCAGAAATAATAGCTTTCAAAAAACATCGTAAAATTGCCGAACCCGATCCATTCCCCTTGCATAATGCCTTTGATCGGGCTGTATGACTTCTGGAACGCCATCAGCAGCCCGTACATCGGGCCGTAGCTGAAGATGAGATAATAGGCCACAACGGGGATCAGCATCAAATAGACGTATTTGTTTCTAAGCAGTTCTTTCTTCACAAAAGCCGCCGCTCTTGGGATCGCTTTCGGTTTGGCGGGACTGACGGACAGTTGCGGCTCCATGGGCTAACCTCCTCGCAAAAAGTGAAACGTTTACAGTGACTGCTATAACTTTACCGTCTCTCCGGCTGCTTTCCCATGGCGATAACCGTCGAATTTCCGCACAAATCCGAGTTGTTGCTTTCCCCCGTCATTTCGAGTATAAAAAAGTATAACGACAGGAATGAAACCGATTTCCGAGCCGGCAAGCGGGCTCATCCGGCGATAAGGAGGAACAGCGGTGTACAAGGTGCTGTTGGTGGACGACGAGTTTATTATATTGGACGGCATTGCTTCGGTGATGGACTGGGAGGCGTGCGGGACGGTGCTGGCGGGCACGGCGCAAAACGGCGTCGAAGCGCTCGAGATGGTGAAGCGCGATCCCCCGGACATTATTATTAGCGACATCCGGATGCCGGGGCTCGACGGCTTGCAGCTTATTGCGGCCGTGGCGGAGCTGTACCCGGACACGCAGTTTATTATGCTGACCGGCTTCTCGGAATTCGATTACGCGAAGACCGCGATGCAATACGGCGTCAAGCATTATTTGCTGAAGCCGTGCAGCGAGGAAAGTCTGGCCGAGTCGCTGGCGGAGCTCGTGCAGGAGCGGAAGGAGCGGGACGAGCATCGGCAATTCGTCCAATCGATCAAATACGGGCTCGAACGGGTGCTGCCTCATGCGAAAGAACAGTTTCTGACGGAATTCGTCACCAACAAGACGTACGGCGTGCGGGAGTGGACCTATTTCGGAGAGCTGTTCGGCTTGCAATTTCAAAGCCAGCGCGTCAGACTGCTGCTGTTCGCCGTCGAAGGCGACCACGAATATGAGCATCTGTTCGCCGTCAAGAACATTGCGGAAGATATGATTCGCCACCGGATGCTCAGCTCGACGGTCGGCAGTCACGTCCTGATTCTGATGGAGGACGCGCTTAAGGAAGAGGAGCTGTTCGAGCGCATCGGCGGCATTCGCGACGCCTTCCGCAAATATTACCGGTTCGACCTGACCGCCGCGCTGAGCGATCCGGGCGAACTGACGCAGGTGCGCCGCATGTACAACCGGACGCTGCATTGCCTGAATCACCGGTTCTATCTTGGCGAGGGCAGCCTCATTACGGAACGCGACATCGCCGAACGAGGCAAGGCCGAGGCCGAGGCGGACAAGCAGTCCGGCCAGCCGTTCGAATACGACGAGAAGCGGTTCGCGATTCCGATTCAAGCCGGCAACTGGGAAGAAGCGGAGCGGGAGCTGGCCCGACTGTTCCGCCAGCTGTCGGACGCCCGCCTGTCCATTGCGGAAACGAAGTCTTATCTGGTGCAAATGTTCATGGAAGTGGTCCGGCTGTGCGACCCTGCGCCAATGAAGGACGCGATGGACCAAATGACGCGGGAGCTGGAGACCGGCACGCTGCAGTCCTTCCAGCAGTTCGTGCTGGCGGTCGCCAAACAAGCCGCGCTCGAAAGGTTCGAGCGCCATCGGCGCAAGCATTCGCAAATTGTGGAGCAGGTCAAAAGCATCGTGGAAAGGCGCTATCGCGAGGAATCGTTGACGCTTCAGACGATCGCGGGCGAAATGTATATGAATCCCGACTACATCGGCAAAATGTTCAAAAAGGAAACGGGCGAAAAGTTTACCCAGTATATCATCGGCTTCCGGATTCAAAAGGCGCTGGAGCTGATCGAACGGGGCGGCTACAGCATTGCTTCGCTTGCGGAGGAGACAGGCTTCGGCGACAATGCTTCCTATTTCAGCAAAGTGTTCAAGAAGCATACCGGCTTCTCCCCCTCCGAATACAAAAAATCGCAATAGCTTCCGGCTTAAGCGGGAAGACGCAAAAGAGGCGCCCATCGGGCGCCTCCATTGATACAAGTTCAATTCAGTTACTGCACGTATGCCAAGCTGCGTGATCGCTCTCGTTATCCAGTTCGTAAACCTCATTCCGCTTGATGCTTGCATACTCACGATGCTTGCATACTCACGATCAATTTGTATTGTTCCAAACCATCCTGTATTCCCGCTCACCCGTCGCCTCGTCCGTCAATTCCTCCATGACGGTAAAGCCTTGCTTCAAATAGAAGCGGAAGGCGTTGACGTTGCGGACATATACTTTGAGCTCGATCTCATCCCGGCCTTGCTTCACATGGTCCAGCAGCTTTCGGCCCAAGCCGCCGCCCTGCCGTTCCTCGTCGATAAACAGAGCCGCCAAGTATTTCCCCGCCATTGATACGAACCCGTCGATCCGTCCTTCTTCTTCGATCACGAACGTTTCGGCCATCGGAAGATAACGCTCCTCCATCTCCTTCCGATTGGCCGTCCAGTAGGCGTCGTCGATAAAATGATGCGCGCTCAAAGACGTCTTCAGCCACAAATCGGCCAGCCGCGCGTAATCGTTGTTGGTGCTCTTTCGGATTGGCATATTGTATGAACCGCCTGTCTTTTCGTGTTCTTAAGCCAGCTTCTGTCCGCAGTTCGGGCAAAAATTGGCGCCTTCGTTCTTCGTGCCGCAGTTCGGGCAAAAGTTGGGCCTCGACCCGTTCCCGGACGCCGGCGCTCCCGACGGAGCCGGCCGGCCGGCCGGCGCGCCTTGGGCGGCGCCCGAAGCCGTGCCGCCTCCCTGGTTCATGTTCTGCATCATGTCCTTGGCAAAGTTCATGCCCATCATCATGCCGGTCATGTCCGCGGCAAGGCCGCCTCCCTTCACCCTTCCCGACGCGATGCCGTCCGTCATCTCTACCTGCTGGTACCGCTGCAAATTGCCGATCATGCTGTGCGAGGCGTTCTTCGTAATCATATCCTGAATTTCCTTCGGATAGTTGAAGCTCATTACCTGGAAGCCCGTAATCGAAATGCCGCTGTCGAGCATTTGCATATCCAGATCCTCCTGGATGCCTCTGGCGATGTCGAAGGCGTTCGCCTGCAAATTGAACATATCCTTGCCTTCCCGGCTGATCCATTTCATTAACAGCTGGTCCAGCACGGAAACGATCCGCAGTCGGACATCCTCGACGAGGTAGCTTTCCTTAACTCCAGCAATTTTGTCGATAAACGTCACGTAATCTTTGACCTTAAACACAAACGTCCCGTTGGCGCGGACCGGCAGGCCGCCCGGAAGGTCGGGAGTCGGAATGAGAATCGGGTTTTGCGTCCCCCATCTGACCGTGAACTCCTTCGTATTGACGAAGACGACCTCCACCCGCATGCCGCTGTTGAAGCCGAACTTGAACCCTTTCAGCGTGGACAAAAAAGGAATGATTTGCGATTCGATGCTGTATTCCCCTTCGTCCTGAAAAATGCCCTCGATCTTCCCGTTATTGACGAATATCGCGTCTTGCCCGGGACGAATGATCAGCTTGCTTCCTTTTTTGATTTCCCGGTTGCTCCATTTCCAAAAGATCATATCGTCGCGAAACTCTTCCCATTCCACGACGTTCGCAAACTGGTTTCTGAAAAACACCATGACCGCTCATCCTTTCCCGATTAAAATTTCCCTCTGCTGCCGCTGTGCGAATGGCCGCCGCGCGTCACGCCGCCCCCGCCTCCGCCGCTTCCGCCTCCTCCGTCGCTCGGCCTTGGCACATGCTGCTTCGTGACGGTCGTCCGAATATATTGGTCGCTCTGCGCCCGGATGCCGGACGCGGCGCCGTTCTCGTACGTGCCCCGGTGAACCGTCACCTTGCCGCCCGCAACCGCCCGCATTCTTCCGACGACGATAAGCGCAATGACGGCGGCCACGGCGAATTGAAACCACCACTTGAACAAAATGTTGTCGGGATTGACGCCAGGCTCGTATCCCATATAACGGTGCGACAGCTTGATATAATCGCTGAACGCGCTGTAATAGTAGCCGCCGCTCAAGTCCGGCGTAATTTTGTTCCGTATTTTGTCCAGCCTGCCGTCGTCCAAATATTCCTTCGCCTTATAGAAGCCGGCCAGGTACACATCTCTGTTCTTCATATCGAGCGTCAAAATGACCGTATTCCCATGGGGCTTGTCGTAGCCGAAGGCGTATTTGTCATAAAAATCTTGCGTCAGCTCTACAACGTCCCTGTTGCTCGTATTATTGGTCGTATAAATGACGATATCCGTTTCCACTTTCGCCCCGTATTCGCGCGCCATCGACTCGAGCAGCGCGGCAGTGTCCTTTTCCAACAGCTTCGCCGCATCGTAGATGAGCTTCTTCGGCTTCGGCTTCGCCTCTGGCGCGGAGGCATTGGCCGACCCTCCGAAAGACAAAACGGCCACGACGGCGGCCAGGAGAAGGATAACCGCCGGTTTCCATCGCATCATGCTCACCAGAAACCGCCTCCCATCGACCACGAGAGTGTTTTCAAGGAGAAGAGCGACGCAAGGAAAATGCCCATGTACCAGAGGAACACCTTCCCTTTGCTGATCGGAGGCTGGCCGACCACCTTGCCCGTCTGACCGTTCATGGCGAACGTATATTTCTTCCTCTTGTAATCGTAATTGACGATCCATACCGGCAGAAGCACGTAGTCGGCGCGTTTGACCGTCGTCTGGATGTCCTTGCTTGCAAAGCTTACCGAATGATAGCCGGACACCGTCGATTGGATATAGGATTCGACATAGGAGGAAACTTTGTGCTTCGCTCTCGGAAGCAGCTCCCGGTCGTTATAGTTGTATTTTTCCGCGATATAGCCGGCAAGATAAGGCATATTGAAGGTTTTGAGCTGGTCGTACGGAAACGGCTCCAGCTTGTCCATCAGCTCGTCGCTCATCTTGGCCGACGCATCGACCGGCACTTTGACATAATTGAGCACAATGTCCCGGTATATGCGATAATGCTCCGTCTCCGTATAAATATAGTCGCCGCTTCTGTACGATCTGACGCGGGTGGCGTTAGCGTGCACCTCGACGTCGTTGTGAAGGTCGTACAGCCAGAACGGCACGTATATGCCGGTAATGCTTTTGATCCGGTTCGCGCTCATAAACCCCGCGGGAGTCAGCCTGCCGTTCTTGCACCATTTTTTGAACGCCTTCTGTGCCTCGGCCTTGCTGATCGAGAACGGAATCACGTAAGCCGGGGCCCGCTTTCCCGTCAGCCGGTCGCTCAGCACGACGCCCGATCCGCAAAAGCTGCAGGTGGTGGCCGCCGTTTCCGGCTCGGTGATCAGAACCGCACCGCAGTTGTTGCATTGATACTCCTTCGCTTCATTCTCGAAAAATACCGCATGCTGCAGTGTACTCGGAAATTGCTCGATGTTGTCCTTTTTCCCGCAGCTTTGGCAGGACAGCATGCCCGACTCGCTGTCAAACGCCATGCTGCTCCCGCAGTTCGGGCATTTATAATCGATTACCGTCATTCGCTCACCTCGCCGACTTCGTCCGTTCCGTTAGTCTCTCTTTCCCAGCTTCTTCTTTAATTCGGCCAATTCGTCCTCCGGCCCCGCGTCCGCTCTTTTCTCATATTGCTCGAACAGCGCGTCGATCTCGTCCTTGGCTCCGCCGGCCCGAAGGTCCGCCAACGCCATCGCCTCATGGTAGGCGCGGTCCGCCTTCTCCTCCATCGCTTCGAGCAGCGAATCGCCGGCTCCGGCGTACGAAGGTCCGGCGTCGTTCAGCTTGCGCTGCGCCTCGGCCGCGGCCAACTTCCCTTTCAGTTGGGAGCGGCGCGCTTCCAAGCCTGCGATATCTCCCGCGAGCTTCTCCTGCATTTGCAGCAAACAAGCGGCGTTGGCCGCCGCCGTATCGTAAGCCGACTGCAAGGACGATTCCTTGCGGGCTTCCTCCGCCTTTTTCTCCAGAAATTTCAACGCGTCCCCGTCCCGGCCGGCTTCCACCGACTTTTCCGCGTAGCGCTGCAGCTTCCGGATCTCTTCCCGGCATTCGTCGAGCGCCCGCTTCGCGCGGCTTTCCGCGGCCAGCACGGACGCCGTCTCCGCCTTCACCTTGCCCAGATCGGCATTCAGGCTCCGCATGAAGGCATCCAGCTCCTTGACGGGATCGTCCGACCGTTCCAGAACGGCATGGACGTTGCTCGACATGATCTCTCTGAATCTTGACAGGATTCCCACAGGCGAGCCCTCCTCTTCCTCATTTTCCTATTCTTATAGTACCTTAATTTCAGTCAAAAGGATTCAGTTTTCGACAAAAGTTTAGTTTGAAGAAGCGGAATCGCAGACATGCCAAACGGCCTTTGCCCGGTTGAAGCCGGACAAAGGCCTTTTGCTGCCAAACTAGGTTAGTTGAACTAATGATTTTTCTCTACTTAAGGCCAAGCTCCATGAGGAATCGGCTTCCGAAGAGTATTTATCCGGCTGCGCCGGCGCCTTCTTCAAAAGTAAAGGACGGAATCAATTGCTCAAAAAATTGCCGGAATGCCGACGAAGACTCGAACTTCTCGAAATCCTCCTCAATATCTCCGTGCAGCTGCAAAATGACGACGTAGTTCCCTTTTGGAACAATCAATTCCGCGATGAATAACCCCGCTCCCGGATTGTCCTCGAAATCTTCGCCATAAAAATAGAAATAAGCCTCTTCTCCGCTCGACAGTACATCTTCTACTACTTCGCCATAATACAAGTCTCCCTCTTCGGAAACTCTGCCGGTGCTCTCCAAAAATTGCGCCATCGTCTCACCCGGCTGCAAGGAATGGACTTGCCCGGTAATCATGGCCCCGTCAAGGTCGTAAAATACCGTTAAATAACTGTATTCATCATACTCCAGACCTTCCTCGTCAAAGATGACGTAAGGATCGCCCCACTCCACCGGATACTCGACGGAATAGAACGCTCCGCCATCCGTATACAATCCCCGGGTGTCGGAAATCCGCTTCACATGATCCCCTTCAAACCAAAACGCCGAATCCGGGTTCTCATGATAGAACAGCGAGATGACCTGGTTTTTGCCATGCCAGAAAAGCTTAATGCCGGTATTTTCGCTCACGAAGCGAAGCGGCACCATCGTTTTGCCGTTAACGACGGCTGGAGCGACATCCAGCGTTGTCGATTTGCCGTTCACCAGCGCCTGCTTCTTATCGATCCAAAGCACCACGTGATTGGCTCCCAGCTTAATTTCCACTTTGCGCTCGCTGCCGTCCCACGATGCCGTTCCGCCAAACTCTCTGACGACGGAAGCGATGGGCAGCAAAGTCCGGCCCTGACGGATGATCGGACTTACCTTACCGCTGGCGTCCAGATCCATAATCGTACCGTTAACGATCATTTCGGTATTGTTCACCTGCAAAATAATTTGCTTGCCGACCGAATCGCTCCCCGCCGCAAACGCCGCCTGGGATCCGGTAAGCAGCAATACTGCCGCTACGATAGAACATAACCATTTTCTCATGAAGCACTACTCCTCATTTGTCATAATTGAAAGTCCTCTGACTAATATCGGAGTTATGGCTTACAATTGTTAGGGGAATACGGATAAAAAGCTTGCTGAAAACAACCCGGCAATTTGATAAACTGATTGTGGAATCATCGAGAGCCCATCACACGCGCGAGGAGCATGAACGTTGCTGCAAAAATGGATCAGACCGCTGTATTATTACATCTTGCGATTATTGCGCACCACAAACGGGGACCACGCCGTAGCGCTTGGCTTTGCCATCGGTTTTTTCCCTTGCTGGTTTCCGACCTTCGGCATTGGCCTGCCGCTCTCGCTCGTGCTGGCCCGGTTCGTTCGGGGCAATATCCCGGCGGCCATCCTGGCGGCATCCGTCGGTTCCGTCACCTGGCCGGCGCTGTTTTACCTCAATTACAAAGCGGGCAATGTGCTGACGTCCGCATTCACTTCGCCATCGTTCAAGCTGGACGATGCGATCAGCGAACCGGTGCCGGAGCCGGATTATACCGACGCCGCTTCCCATATCGGCAAGCTGAGCGACATCGGCACGGACTTTTTGACCGGCTCCATCGTCAACAGCATCGTGCTGACCGGCGTCCTGTACCTCCTCTTCCGTCTGCTGATGAAGCGCTACCGGGCTCCATTGCTGAACATGATGCGCAGACGGCAACGGCGCCACCAAGGGCAGCGCCGCGTTTGATAGAGGTTTTCGTCGAGACACTGATGCTTATTTATTAAATGGATAGGTTATTTGACAGCTTGAGCGAAATAACCTCGAAACCTAAGAAGTTCCTTAATAATCATTAGGGAGGTGGATGACCCAAGTACCTTGCGGGACCTCGAAACACCTCGCGCACATGCCATTCCAAAAACACAATCTGTGGTCGGTAAGTAGGGCTAATCGGTGATCGGATGATCATTCCATGGTACCTCATGAGCCATTCCTCGAATCCAACTGTCCCGTGAGCTTCTTCTGCAACGAGAATTTCACGATCTTGATTGATCGTGAATACTCCGCGATCAAACAGTTTATGATGAAGTGAGCACAACGCGATTCCGTTCTCCTCATAATCAGGTCCCCCGGCTTGATACCATTGAATATGAGCCGCATCGACTGCCACTAATTGATGGCCAAGTCTAACATTGAAGCCGCAGATGGCGCAGCTGTATTCATAAGCCCTTAAAACGCGCGAACGAAAATCAGAGTTGCGTCTGCGTTTCGTTGCGACCGCCAACTCTAGTCCTATCTCATCCATGATATCCTGATGTACCGACTCAGGAAAATGTGCATACAACAGCTGCTCCGCCACTTCCTGAAGAAGGATCGGACGGGCCTTCAACAACCGAAGTATATCATCTTTAAATCCGCCGCTTATGCCTTCAGAGATCAATAACTTATCTGTAAACCGTCTTTTGTTCACGGGTTTATTCAAATCCCACAGGCCATCCGTCGTTAACCGAACAAACGGCTCCTCGGGAGAATAGTTTTTTCGTAGCGGTCCGAATTCCATTAGAAGTTTTTTTAATTTAACACGAGTTTCTTCATACGTTAAACGATACTCGCCAAATTGAAATCTAGCCAGTGCGTAAAGTAGCAGCAGCGGTTTGTGCGGTGCCCGTTGCTCCTTCTTCTTCCAAATGGTCAAGTTATTAATTCGGTTTTTAAGTTCTTCTTCTGTAATATGCACGGTCATCACCTAAGACCGAATATAACAAACCGGATAATCACGATACATGCATAAAATAACAACTTGAACCTATCAGTTCAAGTTTTGACTTCATCCCGATATCTAATTTTCAGACCAGTAATAAACTTTGCCGTTATCGCATACAACGATATCGGCACTCTCGATCGCTACTGCGGTCTCCCGATCTACAAAGCACGCAACCTGATATGGATTATAATAAGCCTCACGCAGCCTCATTTGTGGAACGGCATCCAAACCACGTTCATATCTGCCCGACACAAAAGCATGTACATTTTTCTTTCGTTCTCGAAGTACACGCAGCCTTCCGGCAGCAGAAACGTGGAACCGGGCATCGCTAACGACGATCCGATCCGTATATCCAGCCACCTTGCGAGTTGCGGCAAGCCGTACCGAAAAACATCGTTTGTGAAGATGGAACGCGATCAATACCTTCTGTCCACTATTAAGCAAAAGACATTCCACATCTCTCCGCATTAGTTTCACCCAATCTATATCGGTAATACTATTCATTATGCGGAGAGTATGCGGTTTTAAAACCTCTTTTTTTTACTTTTAGTAATTTATATTGTACAGACGCAGGGCACTGTATCATCCTCTTGATTCAAGTAACATTCTACGCCTTCCCTTTCCAATGTCTCCCGATATTCGCGGAGCGTATATGGACCGCCGTTGCGCTTCAGAATTGAGACATCCTTATCGAAATGACGCCTAAATTGCTCCTCCATTTCTTCTTGTTCGCGGTAAACGTCCGGCCAAGTGCGAAATAAGTGAGCGTAATGCTGGAAGCCTCCCCTGACGCAACGTCCCCCGCAATTAGCATGGGAGAAACCGAGTTCATACATGACAGGAAGCTGAATTCCCCATTTTTCCTCAATAATTTTTTTGGCATCTATTTCTTCCCTAAACGTCGATATAAGCGGGAATCTCGTCTCGACCGGCTCAAGCGGGACATGGGCATAAAATTCCTTTAAATTTTCTGCACGATGCTGCTCGTGTCGACCAATCCCGAAGTACAGGATTGGTTCCAATCCGTGTTCGCTTCTTAATTCCTCCAGGAAAATAACCGTTTGTCTAACTTTGAGCTCCTCCGAACACTTGGCAAGACGCGAATTTCCCATAAATCTATAATCATAAAAAACTTGTTCCGGTGTTCTGCCGTCCGTTCTATAAGTAATATCCATTCCTAAATAATCGGCTACCTCATGCATGAATCGATAGTTATCTTCATGTTCCCATAATGTATTGGTAAAAAACAGGATGCAATTTTCTCGTCCATATGTCTGCACCATATGATGTGCGACATATGCGGAAGAAGCGCCGCCGCTGTACATAGCGACATGAACCGATTTGCGCGTCATAATTTTATGCTCCTTTCTACCTCAATGATCTGATTACAACTCGTGAAGCAGCTTGACCAACAATTGCTTTATTTCTTGATCAGATACATCCCTACCGCCATATTTCAAAATATTTTTTACGTTGGCATAGAGCGTTTGCGATTTTTTCGAGAGCGGTTGACTCAGATTGATATCTAGGCTTAATGTCACAGCAACCTCTCCCCCAGCCGTACACAATTCCCATTCATACTTTATTTGGCTAAGAAATAGATCTTGCGTAGAATCCGACCAATCCACCCTCGCAACTCCAATGAGATGCTCTGCCAAACGATCAATGACGTTCATTGTCTCATCCGGCATTAACGTCAATAGTTTGCTATTTTTTTCAATTGCTTCGTTGCGGGTTCGGCTTATAGCCTCGAATAAACGATCGAACGAAGGCTGTCCCGTAATATCCAGTACGCGTTGCTCCAACTCACTTTTATTGCGATTCATAAACGATTCCAACTCTAGCTTTGCAGCGGTCAGCAATTCCGCATCCATCACCAGTAGCTTCATATATGTATACGGATCCACCTCGGTAGATCGAATCCTGTCGCGAATTCTTAGCGTTTCCGATGAATGCTGCTGAGATATTTGCGTAAATTTTGGCAATTGGCGAAGCCATTGCAATAACGCCTCGGATGCTTGAATAAAGCTTGTACTTGCTTCGGCGGGAAGCCCCCATTGCTTGGCAGCTTCCAACAACTGATCACGCTCATCCACAGACCATTCATAGTACCGGTATTCAAAAGAGTCCGCAAGCTCGACCAGTTCCAATATAGAAGCACCATTTAAACTAGAAATCATCATATCGTGCGCGTAAAAAAGCAATTGTTCCCACCGATCCCTCAGCAAGGCTACTAATAGAAGCGGGACGACCGATGAACGTAAACCGAATGGAGCCATCTGCATTATATTGATTAACTCGGACATTTTGCCGATCGGTTTTGTATCTAAATGGCGAATTAATCCCTTTCGAACAGCAAGAAGCGATGAATTGCAATAGACGACCCCCTCCTTATCAATGCGGTAGTCGTTATTTTTCAATGTAGTCGCATATATCAGATAGTTAGGCCCGTAACCGGTTATCCCGAGTCCAGGCTCCAGTGGCTGTTGAATAAGCCTGTCGATCACGTCCACAAGGGCACGGCGCTGAATAGCTGAAATCCTATTCCTGTTAAACGCTTCATTCCGAATAACTGGCGTATAGGGATATTTTTCTAGCAGTCGCTTGCTAATCAACCGCTCCAATGTATGCAGATCTTTTACTGTTTCCCGTTCCGTTCCCGAACGCCACTCTAACTTAGCAAATTCAAAGTATTGTTCGACAAATGCATTAATGGATTGACTTGTTTCCTCCTGAATAAACAGCAACTCATTTTTCAGACGGGAATCAAGCGCCAATAATGCCGTATCATTTAACAGTTGGTTAGTAATCTTATACTTCAGTAAAGTTAGAATAATCTTCTCCATTGAAAACGAAGGAAACGCAACTAAATACTGACCTTTCAGTTCCTGCATCACGGCATCCGGATCGTCCTTCCGTTCCAGATCCTCATAGGCTACAAACCAGATGCGGTCATCTCCTGGCCAATCCTTTTCATGAGAATATTTCATCTCTGCAATGTCCGTGAAACGAATATCCGCATATCGTAGCATATCCATTTTGTCATTATAATCGTAGGGCAAAACGAACGATATCGGGAGATGCCGCTCCAAAATATCTAGGGCCTCTCGAGTCTTGAGAGATGCTGTTGCTATTTTCTCCGCAATCAGATCTTCCACCTGAATTGAACTGCCGTTATACAATTCCCATTGTTCTCGTATGCTGTTAAAGCGAGCAAGCTTATTACTGGCCATCCGTTTTAGCTCGTTTTCGATTTCATACTCTCCAATGCCGAGTGCAAAGGCGAGGAATGGAATCGTGACAGGCTGCTTCTGGGTTAGCTTGGTTTCGGACCACATCGTGAGCAATTCAACTATGCGTTTTTGCAACGGTCGTTGGTCATTTGTATATAACACTACGGCATGATATAGCTCCAAGGCGGACTGCTCTTTAACGTCTGCAGTATCCAATCGAAAAAAATGGAACAACCGATCAGCATAATAGTATCCGTCTTGTATCTGCACATGTTCTTGCAAGCTATCGCGCTCGTGATCAGACAGAAATGAAAACAAAGTGCGCTCATTCTGACCGTATATATTGGATAGATGCGGCAGCAGCAGGAAGGTTACCGGATGGACCGGGTACAGCGATGTCAATAAACCCTGCTCAAGCTGATAGGATGTAAATTCTCCGAATAGGGGGAAGCGCTGCAACGAATTTACCGTTTCAAGCATAATCGCGCGCTTTAGGCTTGTCTCGTTAACGTCACGCATCGCTTCTTGAGCCAGTTGCAAGTAAGTTCCGGTATCGTTCTCCAGCGAGTAATGACGAAAGCGTCCCTCAATCTTCTCGAACTCCAACCGCATAGACTCTTGGCTTTCTACTGCATATTGTCGAATATGTTTATGGCTGATTAGAAGCAACTGCACGTTGGACGTCCTATCCGCAAACTCCGCCAGCGATTGCAAATCTTGCATATCCGAAGTCGAATAGGAGTTGTCAAGGGATTGGAGGAATCTCCCGAATTCATCGTAAACAATGAACAAGCCAAGTCCTTTTCCTTGTAATTCCTTGGAAATCTTCTCTATATTTTCTATAAAATATGTATCTTCATCATAAGACCAAGCAGTTCCAGCAGTAACGCTTGGATAAAAGGCGATGAACTGCTGCGTCAACTCTTCATGACACTCGTTAATCCGTTTGCGCCACTCCGCTTCTTCAAATTGTCTTTCTTGTAAAAAGCGTAAAAAAGCGCCATAAGCGTCAGGGTATGACTTCTTCCAACGATCAACTGTAGTCAAAATTGCTGCTGCTTCACTAGGAGTGACGATATGGAATTCGGCTAAATGAAAAGAGCGGTGGACTGCCTGGCTTAAAATTTTGGATAGCCTTCCTGTCTTTCCGTTTATTGGTATCGGGATATAAGTAATAGGCCCCTCATTCGCTTGGCGAAGCATGGTCGCTAACTGGATATCGATTCGCTCCGCTTGTTCGAGTAGATGAAGGCTCCATTGTTTCGAAAATTGGCGAGATAATAACTGGCATAGAATAGTAGACAAAAATGATTTGCCGGTACCGTAAGGACCTATCAACAAATGCGAATGCTTGTCCCCTTTTTCTGTAACACCTTCAAGAATTCCGTTTAACACCTTGCTGTGGGCTGGCGTTAAAACATACCGGTCCAACAGGTGTGGATCAGGCAAATCGAATTGCATATGGATGCTGGAACGATATTTTTGCATTATTTACCCGCCTTCCTATTATAAGCCTTTTGCAAGAAGACGTAGGGATCTTCCGATTCAATATTCAAGATGTTTAGTTGATTCGTTCGAACAAGGCGGACAGGATATTCCGTATCTGCGTGAAGCACTTCCATTGCCTCTAGAATTTGGTGAGACGATAAATGGAACAACTTCCCCCATAGAAGCGGTTTAATTTGGATTTCATCCAGTGCCACACTATCTATCTTCTGTAGTTCACAGTAACGGAGCAGTGCAAAGTATAGCGCATCTAATTCCAACTGCGGCCACTCCGGAGTGCTTTTGATGAAATGCTCTTTCGACTCGAGAAGAACGTCCAGACCGGATAACGGACTGGAAACGATGTCTTCAGGATCGTCGTCATTGCGGGCTCGTGCGGTGTACATTTGCTTTAAACAATCTAGATCCCGTTTCAAGGTATGAATCGATACCTGTCGGTTAACTTGGTTCGAAGCCCAATCATTCAAAGAGGCAAGCAAGACCTCGTTGGAAACGGCTCTCTGATTGAACTCGTTAAAGTACCAATACCAGGTAGGCGCGTATTCTTTATTCGAAGCCAGCAAAACATGGAGTACGGCCGCAGTCAACGGTAAACGGACAAAGCGGTCGTAGCTCGAAAGCAACTGTCCGAACGGCGTCAATCGATGAATCGATTGACGCTGCTCATTCTTGCTTTCTTCCATGACAGACGTAGCTACGGCCCAATACCTTAGCGACTTGACCATATTTTTGCCCAGCCCGATTTTTTCGAAGGCGAATTCGTCAAAGAAAAACCTTGAGTCCTCCTGCGTCATTTTTATCGCCTTAGAAAGCCAATTCACCCGCAAGTAAAAACTTTGATGATGTCCGAATTTCATGACGCGAGTTCATCCTTTCAATCGCTATGCAGCTATTCCTACTTAGTAAAATATTGTAAGAGCGCTCGCTTGATGCGAGGCATCAAAAACGGGCTCTTTGCTCTCGTGATTTCCGGCATATCCAGCTTGATCAAGAAATCACCCTTGCCCCCAAGCTTTTCAGCGCCTTCCTCGTTGATGATAATTTTCGAAGCATGATGATCAGCCGCCTTCAGTGCCAACCGAGCCGGCAGGTTATTGCGTATATTTGTTGGTACAATATCCGCCTTAGGATTTTGTGTACAGATAAGCAAATGGATTCCTGCTGCCCGCGCTTTCGCACCGAGTCGTAAAATGGCGCTCTCCACTCTTCCGCTTAAGTTTTTTTCCCGCTCCATAAAGTCCGCGAATTCGTCGAAGACAACAACAAGACGCGGCAACGGAGAACTTGTTACCTCTACATATTCGTCGATGCTCATGACGCTTTCGCGCGCAAATAGCAAGTATCGTTGTTCCATTTCCTCAACCAATTGCTCCAAGACTACAATTGCTTCTTCAATTTCGGTAATGACTTGCTTCGTATGAGTGCGGTTCTCGTAATTCATAAACTCGACCTTCTTGGGGTCGATAAACAGGAACTGCACTTCTGAAGGAGTATAGAGACACATCATGGCCAATATGATGGAATTGATTGTCACGCTCTTGCCGCTGCCCGTCGTCCCCCCCACCAAGAGATGCGGCGTATTCGAGCTCGAAAAATCGAGTGCAATCAGTTCTCTCAGTTGTCCCACGCCTATAGGCGCGATCAGTCTACTCTTAAGACTTTCCGTCGGGTATTGAGCACGGGTCAACTCCATAAAATCTTCGAAGTAAACTGTTTCCGGTTCTTCTCGGTTAATATCGATATTGATTCTACCTTTTCGCAGCGCAATCAACGGAACGGATGGCAGCTGCAGCCACAAACAAATATCCTTTGCTTTGTTTTCAATGCTGCTGTACGATTTATCAACCGGAATTTCGACGACAAGGCGAATGACACTAACGCCAATATACGAATCTACAACTTTAATCGGGATTCCGATTTGGTTGAAATTAAATTTAAGCTTCCTGACATAGCTTTCAACCAACGGGATCAAGTCCTCAGGCCTAACCGAATTTTCCCTATTCTCCCCTGCGAGTGCTAGATTTTCGGGATAAACCATTCTCGCTTCAGCTCCAGACGATACCGCTTCAACAGCAGAAGCTGCTTGGTTCTTGCTCTCGATAAGCTCACGACTTGCCGCGATTAAATCCAAGACCATTTGATCATGAATCATCCGCTCAGAAGCGATTTCATTATAATTGAAGTGTTCAGACTCCTTATCTGCCGGCTTAGGCACCCCATTTTCTTGTGGCATAACGAAAACTTCTGCATTCTCCGCCTCATTGACATCAAATACATCAATACCCAGCTTGCTTGTGACGAATACCGGAAGTTCTTCCAAAGCCTCATATGAGGGCGTGGATTCTTCCTGCGATGCCCCTAATGCTCTTAGAATATATGATCGATTATAAATATGGTTTGTATACTCATTATGAAGCTGCTCCGTTTGATAGCCATTTACATGTCCTTCCATAATGCTAAGTTCCAGCAGATTAGATGTATAAACAAAAGTATCGATCGAACCAGAAAGCCTCACATCAATACGGTCAATCGGTATAGACTGCAGCTCTTTCAACAACAGAGCATCCTGTACTGAGTACGTACCATATTCCAATAAGTAATAAATCAATTCTCTGCGCCATAACGCTGCACTTGCTGGATGTTCGTTGAATACAAAACGGCTCTGGTACAAATCAAGTCCGGCTTTCACTTGCTTGACCGCATCATACCGCTCCGTTTCGAATATGGTATGCGAAATAAATTTCAGTTCGATCAATTCGAAATGAATGCCTATCCGATCTTCATTGCGTCTTAAGGCTGTACGAACAAGATCAGGTCTACGGACAGCACCTTGAAACCATGGCAACTCATCGCAAACGGACCATACGACCAGCTCGCCGTCTCGTGCCGCCCTGGCTTGCGTCGACAAGTAGATCGCCATCATTTCATGGGCAAACTTGCCTGGGCCAATTGCTCGAAGTACAACACCGCCCGAAATATCCTTGACCCTCTCTGTTGCCTGTACGATAAGGTGCGGGTCAATATGATCGTTTTTGAGCAGTTGTGTGAACTTCTGATGCAAACGATCATAGTACTCATGATCCGCCAGTTCATTAGCTAGTTTCCGAATATATTTCGAAGATGACAAAATAGTCCGGAAATCTTTATTGTTGCCCGCCTTCGATTTATATTTGATAATCTGGGCCTTTGAAGATACCTGCCGTAACAACGATTTGTCCAAATGTCTGTCAATAAATAGCGACCAATTGAACTGCTCGTGCATATAATTAATCAGTTCAGTATCAGATAATTTTGTAATGGAAATGACATTCCGAAGTACATAGTGCTCATCGGGTGCAATAGCCTCGTTGTTTCGAATGACATATTGCATTTGATAAAAATATTGCATAACTCGTGGCAGATTCTCGCTAATCAGGCTGACCCGTTTCACGGCATCATCTTTCTTTAGCGGTTCCTTGTAAATGGTGTCAAACCAGTTGTCCGAATCCTTTACCTGCACCTTTTCAAGCTTATATTGAATATGTGACGTTTGGCCGAAATAATTGATTAATACTCCAATATCCGCGTCAAGCAAATAATGGGAAACGCTCTGCATCATAGCATTTATGGAATGCTCTGCGATAACCTGGATCTCTACTCTCGGGAAGCTATTATAACGTTCGGCGTGCTGTTCCTCCTGATTTACCCATCCATTCAAATGTTCATGAACGGCTGCGCCATTCTTTTCGCAATGAACAATCGCCTTGACCTTTCGCACATTTGTATATCTGAAAATCCGATCAATGGCATTAGTCACATACTCCGCATGCGGACAATACAAAAATACAATGTCGAGACAATCGCGAGCATAAGGATATACGTCCAAATACGTCTTCACCGTAGCCAAAAACTCTTCGCCGAACGTATCGACAAGCTGCTCCTCGCCACCGTTCGCTCCGTTCAACGCAAATAATCCCTCGCCCATCTTCTCCTGCTGTTCGATTAGAAATTGATCCTGCACCCCTTCAATAACGAAATAACGAGGAGATAAATGTGCTGTTTCTTCCTGCTTCTGCTGCAAATAGGCTTTCATTTCATCAATTGTCGCAGGAGCAACTCTCTGCTGCTCTATCCAATTATCCAATTCCGTACGAATACGTGAAAGGCGCTTGGCATAGCTTAGCAAGCGCAAAGGGTTTAGTAATGTTAACACACGCGTCTGCGCATGGCCGACAGAGTCGCTAATTTTGCAATCATAACGGTCAATCGCTCCGAGACAGCCTATGTATTGGAAAATATGCTTTGACAGGAGTGCAGATTGATGGACTTTATTTAAGAGCCGTTCAATCTTCGCTTCCAATTCAGCAAAATCCAAGCTGCTTAAACCCGACTTTAATGCATGATTAAGAGCGGTTGTATACTCCTCTACAAAATCGTAGAAAAGGACGGCCGCCTCCTCCACATTCGCATAACCTGTCGCAACGTAACCGCTGACGCGTTCCTTCACTTCCTGCGCTACATCCACCAGCTTCATATCGGAGCCATAATACTCGCGCAAATAAGGGATTCTTCCCGAATCGTGCAGATGCTCTATCATGTCGGGAAGCGCCCCCGTAAACGCTTTGACCAGCTTAAAGTGACTTTCGGATGCAACCTTATCCTGAACAAGTAATTGCAGCTTAAAAGACAGTTCATTTGCTTTCTCTTGTGTACCGGCTTCCGAAAGAGAATCAGCGGCGAATCGGATGTAACCAGTCAATTTTTCTATTTGATTAAGGTGGAATGTTAGCGCATCCTGGACTTTTTCCGGGCATGAGGAATTAATATAGAGCACAAATGACGCCCCGCCCAATCCGTCTCCATCTTGTTCCGACGAATATTCCTCCATTAACTGAATAGACTCTTGCAACAATGCGTCGCTTATTTCCGTGTATTCGGCTAACTGCCTTTGGCGAGCGATTATGCGTTCCAAACTTTTCCTCAACTTTGGATGTTCATGCAGGTCGTCTGCAAACTCATCAATAAACTCCTGTATTTTATCTGGATTGCGGTTATCGTCAATGGCTTCGAGCGTCTCTGTAATGATATTGTTCTTTTCAGGAGACCAATTGTCTTGCGACTCCATTACCATCTTGAAATCATTTACTTTCTCGTTGATCTTTTGTGCTTTTACTTTAAAAAACAACGCGCTTGAAACCGTATCGAACTCATATTGAAGCAGTTCCTTCGATTGATTATGAATGAAAGCCAGCGCCTGTTGGCGGAACATATCCGGGTGAACCTTATCCCACAGCTCATGCCCATCCTGAGCCGTAGATTTTTCGATAAACGAATACAAGTTATCGATCAGATCGTCTTTTTTGACTGATTTCCCTTCCCGCTCCAGCTTGGAAAGCTGATAGTTGCGCTTTAAACGCACAAAACCTTCGGCACCTCGGAAAGATAGCTTACTGTCACGAAACAGCAGCAACTGATCCATGTTTTGCTGTATCTTGTCGATCATTGAAGGCTGAGAGTCCTGGGTAACGGCAGCCAAAAATGCAAGCACGTTGCGTAATTGAGGTTCGGCAATCTTGCCGTACATGTCTAGAAACTGCCTTAGCGCCTTCAACTCGTCGCCAAAGCACTTGTGGATGTCCGCAAAGAGCTGATACAATACCTCTAGCCCTTGTGGACTCAATAAACGAGCTTCATCGACCGTAAAGATGTTCTCTAGGCTTTGCGCTTCTGGAGAAAGATCGTTCATAAAGATAAGCAGTGCGTGACCCGAAGCTGTATTGTTTCTAAGCCACGTACTAGTTTCGTGCTCTTGGCATTGATAGAATTCATATCCTTCTACTCTATTCAACGTTCGGATAGTAGGTTTGTAATAAACCGACAGACGATCTTCCGCTTCCCGAAATGCCTGAAGCACGTCCCCCCACGCCGAATCGTCAATGCCTGCTATTTTCGTAAACAGCTTATCCCCGTGGGCGTTTTGCTGATCCTGAAAATAACGAAGAATCAGCTCGACAACCCACTGCCCCAACAACTGTCGAGCAGAACTATACATAGCTTACCTCCATCACGCTCAATGCATACGGATTTTGAACCATGGCAGTAGCGTCCGAAAATTCGATAAGCAATCCGTTATGACGCAGCTTTTCGCGAAGTGCCTTCTCGTTATCGTTAAAGTAGCGTGTATTTAGTCGGGACAGTTCATACAAACCCGACTTCTTGGCTTGACTTTCTCCGATAACTATGCCGTAGTCTTGATAAAGCAACTCCAAAAACTCAAAATACTCCATCTTTTCTTTCGGTTTTACTTTCGTGAATACAATCATCTGGAGAAATTCATCAGAAATCGTGTACCTGTAGTTAGAGGCGGAACCGCGACGATATGTCGCAAAACCGCCATCCCGAGAAATGACTCGGGTAATGTTCAGCTGATGTTTTTTCAACTGGTCCGAGACGGCTTCACGAATCATTCGTTTTAACCTTCCCGTTACATCAGCCGCAGTATTGCAACGAGAAAGTGTGGATAAGATGGTTAGCTTGCGACTACGCATTTGCCCCAGACCCATCAGATCCATAAACTGATCCGGATTCTCCTTCCATTGCGGCAACTGTCGATCAATCTCCTCATCGTCACCGAACATCTTTTGCATTTTCAATTCGAATTCGTACTCAAATTTTGTTTTGATTAAATTCTCATGCTGTTCAAAGCTGAGTGCCGATAATTGGGAAATAGGCTTGTTAGCACCGTCCAGGCAATCAAAGAAATACGAGTGACAGTCGTTTCCGATTTGGGCACGTTCATGCATATAGCGCGCCAATTGAAAACAGACCAACGCAGTCAACAAATGAAACATCTCATAGATATCGATTTCAATAGAAAGCAAACTTTCTAATTCTTGTGCAAAACTTTCGAATAAACGCTCGTTTTCTTGCGGAGCGGAGGCTGGCAGCAACGGTACATTTTCATCATTTGTAGCGGACCTCAGTTTTGCTCTCTCGGAAGACCTCTCCTCTTCGTCGAAGGCCGTAGTAATTTTGTCTACAACTTTTTCAATAATTTTGTTTTTCTTCAGCAACTGTCTGAAGCGTTTCTCTATAAACAATCGCCGTTCCTCATGCTTTTCAGTGCCATATGCCAACATGAGAAAGTACAACTCTCCGCCGCGTGCATAGAAATTGCGTTCGAAGGACAATTCACTGCCCTTTTTCCGCAATTCTACATAAAGGAGCGATTCATGTAACGGGTATAACGATCTGGCAAACCAGGAGCGATCTGCTTCTTTCCCTGTTGTGTTATACAATACGACTTCTAAATTACGCAAAAATTGTTTTAATACGTGAATGTTATCTTCATGGATTGCGTTAAGAAGTTTCTCCTTTTCTTCCTCCTTCAGCACCAAGATCTCCCTAGAACCAGCACCTTCCTTTACGCCTTCAAAAATGAATTTACGAAGTCCCACCGATTTCTTCCGTTGATAAGATTCATGACTAAAAGTATAATTAGTGCCGAATAAGACATTTAGAAACTCAAGTACGTACTCCGGTCCCCGTTGACCTTCCCTGAATCGATGTCCCCATATGTGGGCCGATAGCTGCGACGTAAATTTATCCAGATTGTTATCCGCTGCTGCCTTTGCCATTTAGCAGTACCTCCGAATTAAATGTCGATTTCATAAGGCTTATATACTCCTTTGTCCGGATCGATCGCGAATACCTGCAAGCTGAATTCATCCAGATCGCTTCGGTTGATCAAATCGTTTTTAAATGTACCGAGCAAAATGTCAACCTCTTGCCTTAGTGCTATGAACAATCCTCCGCCAGCTAAACGAAGCAAATATTCGAACACCGGAAGTTTGATTTCCAGTTTTGTTTCCTGGTTCACCGTAATAAACAGTTTGGAGGGCAAATAATCAATATCCGACCGTTCCTGATCTATCGAAAGCTTCACATGCCCAGCTGCAAAGCTTTGATGAATGAGCAAATTTTCATTCACCACGAACAAATTGGATTCCCCGCGACTGATCAGTTTTTTGGAGAAGTTATGATTTAGTCCTTGTATCAGTTCTTTCCTTACTGAGGCTAACGCCTGCCGATCCTTCAAGCTGTCAAGAAAACGATTAAAATGTAAATATGGAATTAATTTTTTGCGTGTACTATCATCCCGATTATCCGTTTCAAAGAAATATTTCCGTCTGAACTTGGGCATTTGATCGAAGATACTAGTCATCGAATCTTTGTCCGGATTTTGAATTCGGTAAATTTCGATCAGTTTGCGATAATAACCAAACAGGAGATCGATTTCGTCATTAAATAATGCCTGATGCTTTCGAACCATTTCAGCGTCCCCGCTAATGTCTCCATTCAATAAATAATCGTCTATTGAAGAAATGGATAGCTTTCCTGGGTCGAGCTGCCTAAAGTGCCGAATGGCCCCTTGTTCTCCAGCACCGCCACTAGTCATATGTACGCCGTAAAAGTTTTCATAATAGACATGTGAGGCATGTTCTTCAATATCTTTATAACCTGCATTTATCACTCGCTCGCAAGTGAGTCCCCCAGTCATTACATAGCTGATATGGATTAGAATTTCGCGCATCGTAACATGAATCCCCAAACAATCGAGCAAACGATACTGTTCTACCAGCCTATCTTGAATCATAGGTTGAGACATGCGGCGGTGATTTAGCCAAATGACACAATTTGTCTTCTTTATGCATGTCTCACAATCTACCCAGTTCTCCTCCCGATTCCATTGATCCAAAATGCGAGATGCATATATAGAAGATGTAACATCCTGCAAATTGACCAAATGAAGTTGCAAATCGTTGAAGGTATGATCCAGAAACCTTTCCTTTACCATTTGAGACAACGGTTGCAAAGACAAGTGTTGGGACAAAAATTTGGTCAATTTCCCTTCATTGGCAGCGATTAAATAGAAATGACGGTTAGAATGGTTTTGAAAAATCGCATCTTGTAAGCACTGCAACTCTTCGAAGATTACCGCATCCGTAAGCTCCGACAAGTCCTTCACAATTCGTAACGTCCCTTTGCTAAAAGAAATTTCCACGATGCCACTTGTTGGCCATTGTTGTAATGATTCGCCCGTGATTCGTTCATAAACGGTGCGGCACAAACGCGTTTTTCCATCGCCGGCATTGCCTGTCATAATGACACTACGAGGAGCCTCTTCGAATAAGTTCAATAAAAACCGTTCGATGTTGGTATCGATTGCAAAACGATACTGATCTGTGCTTTGTGTGTACTCATCATATATTTTGGCGTGGCTTGGAGAAAGGACGTTAAATTGGTCAAGGTATTGAACAAAGGAATTCATGTCGCCCTCCTAACGAAGCTCTAATAGTTCAAAAATAATGAATCAATAGTAATAGATTTCCTGTAACTATATTACCATTCTTAACCTATAAGTTCAATTTGACTAATGGTACATTTTGATAAATTTTGTAGAAATACAAACTATGAGCTGAGATTACAACAGGATTAACAAATAGGTTTAGTTTGATTTTCCGTTCGTGTTAAGAAACTGCCCGGATTGCTATATTTGAACTGGGTGATGATCTTGAGCTTCGATTATGGAATCATAGGAAATCGAATTAAGAAAGCCAGAGAAAAGAAGGGATTAACCCAGGAGAGATTGGCTGAGGAACTAGATGTGTCAAATGCCTATATCAGCAAAATCGAAAGAGGAAAAACGCCGATTAGTTTAGATCGATTGTCTGAACTGTGTCATGTACTTGAGGAATCCACTGAATATATATTGAATGGTTCTGACAATGCGTCGGAGGATTATTTAAGAAATGAGATTATGGCCATGCTGGAGGGTTGTTCAGCAGAGAAGGTGAAACTCATATCACAAGTAATCAAGCCTATTATAGAGTACCGCGAAAAGTAGCGTATAGTGGATTGGTTCTTTGACAACCTCCAAGTATTGATGTATCTATTCTAAAAGCACGTTCTCTTCATGATCAAACTCACTCTATATCATGGAAATACAAAATCGATAAACAGAGTATACGGCCCCATCCCTCTTGACAGTCTATAAAACTACAAGTCGGCAATCAACTCCAAGCTTAATCGATCATTTAATAATTGCCGAAATTAGAACATATCCTTCATCTGCTAAAAAAAGCTCTCATTTCGCGACCAATAACAAAGATTTCACAATAAAGACGCCTGTCTCAGGCGTCTCCTTTCACTCCACCAACCGCCAAATCCCGCACCAACTCCTCCACCCACAGCTCCTGATGCAGCTTAACCCCTTTGTCGGCCATGCTGAGAGTCAAACCCGGAGCCCAATCGAAGCTGGTCAATCGAAGCCGCTGTATTTCAGCATCTGACAATGGAATGCCCTGCTGCGCATGCCGAAGATAGGTTTGCCGGTCCATCCGCCAAGGCACCAGAACCCCCCCGCTTCTCATGTACAAGCTGTGGGCGATACCGACACCTGCCGGGTCAAGATCGCCGCTGTAATACAGCTTAGCGCCAGGGAATGAGGCCAACAAGCCGTCCAGCAGCTTGATTACCGCAACCGTTGGCTGGCCGTTTCCGCACAAAATAATCGGAGATAGCTTTGAATCGCGCCCCAATGAACGCAGAATGTCGTCGTCGATCAATTCGGCGAATACAGACGGATTTTCTACCATGAATATCGATTCCAAATCGAGAGAGGCAGGCAAATTGCAGATCAGCCGCTCTACCTGCCTGAGCGACAAAATGCGCTCCTCATAGAGGCCAAGCAGGTTAGGCGCATACAGCATGGCTTGCGAAGACAGATCGTCGTCGGCGACGCCGCCAAGTCGGTAGCCTTCACGTATCGTGATCGCATGCGAGGGCATCATGTCGAGCTCCGCATCCCGAGTCTCATCATCGATTGAATCAGTTACGTCATTATTTCGGTCAACTCCATCAGAGCCCGCTTGCGGGGTGTCCGGCCGTCCATATACGGAGGTCAGCCCCCACCAGAACAGCCTGCCTAACGGATATTTCCAGTCCAGCGCATGAGCATTGCCTGTCGCTCTTGCCGCCAGCACCGGCAATCGCACAGGTTGGCCGGTGTTGGCCCCGTTATGATCCATGACGAACCGCAAAGCGGTCAGACACCTGAATAGGCACTCCTCTGCTTCCCTGGCCGATCTTGCAAATAACCGGCGCAGCGTACGAGAGCCGGGCGATGTTTCGTCTCTTAATCCGTCAACCCATTGTATCAGCCTCTCCGAAGCTTCCATCCCTGCAGCGCCGCCGTTCGGACTGGTTAATACACCGTCCGCTCCCCGTTCTGCGGCTGTCCGAATAACCTGTTCCCATTCGGTGTCGCGAACCTTCTGCCGCTCCGCACGCGTAAGCACGCGTTCGCCGCTCAGCGCTTCCAGCAGTTCGGGAATGGACAGGCCGAAGCGGCTGCCCTGCAGCAGCCGCTCGAACTTCCGGATGGAATAACTCTTCGTCTCGCCTGGAACCGGCGGACTGTATATCCCGTAGAACCGGTCAAGCGCTGCCCGCTCCTCGGCCGTAATACGGCTCAGGCGCACAGACCCCCGGGCTCCCGCCGTTGACGATTCATACGCGCGGCGAAGCTGCTTCAGAAACCGCTCAAATCCGGGCTGGGCAAAATAATCGCGAATCAACTGCCGCAACTCCTCGTTCACGCTTCCTCTTCCCTTCCCTGATCCTCGCCGCCGCTCGAAGCGGCAACCGCTTCGAGCCGCTTGCCGTTCCACTTATATCGGAATACCGTGACGTAATTGGCGTCCTTCGGCCGGTAAATTTCGCTGATCGCCAGCTTCGGCACCGTATCATAGCAACCCCACAGCACTTGCGAGGTCATCATATAATCAAAGTCCATCTCGGTCAGCAAACCGAACAAGTCGCGAATATTTTCGTCGTCTACGCCCGCGAACGCTTCATCCAGCGAGATGATCTTCGGCGCGTCGGAGCTGGCGTCGGCATAACGGGAATACGTTGCCGCAAACAGCGGAATGTACATGGACATCGCTTTTTCGCCGCCGCTCAATACGTTGAACCGCGCATCGGTCATCTCCCGGTACTGCGTCTCCTCTCCCTTCTTGTATCGAAGCGAGAACTGGAACCAGGTCCGGTAATCGAGCATGTCGTAAATATGCTTCCGGAGCGCCTCCCGTTCTTCGGCGGCCCCTTGCTTGGCCCACTGCACGCGGGAGCGGAAATGACCGACGAGACGCTCCACCTCCTCGTCCGTCAGCAAATGCGGGTCGCGCCGCAGCAGCTCCACCAGCTCGTCGCTGTTCAGCTCGGCTTCGGACTGCGCCGCCTTCGGCAGCCATTGCAGCTGCAGTCGCAGACCGCTTGACGTATTGCGCTCCGCCATCAATTTGTTCATCGTCTTCATCCACAGCTCCGCCCGCTGTATCCGCTGTCTGATCGACTGCCCGACGCTTCGCAAAATAATTTCCTCGAACAGCTGCCGATCCTTCTCGCTCAGCAAATTTTCCTGCTCGATCATCATATCGGCCACTTCGGCAAGCAGCGCCACCGGCTTCTGAGGCCGGTTGCGGTCCCGCATGGACAGCAGCGTAATCCGGCCTTGCTCGCTAATGTCCGCTTCCAGCGAATACTCGTTCAACAGATGCTTTGATGCATTATACTGGTCCTGCAGCACGCCGCTTAGCCGTTCGCGGTTCGAACGGGAAACAAGCGGCTCCAGTCTGGATACGATCTCCTTGCAAGAGGCAAACGCCTGCGTCTCCTCCAGGCCAAGCGGCTGCCCCGCAATTTCCGGCACCAGCTGCATGTCCCATTCCGCGCGAAACGCATGCAAGCGGGAGGCGTACTTCTCCCCGGCCTCCTTCTCGCGTTGTCCCGCGACCGTCTTTCGTTCTGTCATGACGGATACTTGCCCCACTATGCGAAGCTGCGCGTCGGCCAACCGTTTCTGTTCCGCCAGCAGGTCCGAGCGGCGGTTCTTCAATGCCGACAAACGTTCGTACAGATTGGACAAGCCCATCTCGTCCATCAGCTTCCGCAGCTGCTCGGCCTTCACCTTCAGTTCAAACTTGCGTTCTGTCAGTTCGTCCCGGTTCTCCTCCTCCAGCTCGGCCTGCTCGGCCTGATGGTTGGCCTCCGCCTCATAACGCAAAGCCTCGGCATCGGCCTGCCTGTATTCGCGCCAATCGGATTGAAGCAGCGAGAGACACTCTGAATATTTGCCGAGCGCATCCAGCGCAAACGACATATCCTTCAGCGACTTCAACCTTGTCCATCGCGAGGTCGCCGCGATCAGCTCCTGCTTCAGCCCGGCCCAATGCTGGCGCTTCACCGTCAGCTCGCCGGCCAGCTTCTGTTCCTCCTCGAACAGCAGCTCGAATCGAGCGCCTGCCTCATATTGCGCGCGCCAGGCCGCGCGCAGCGCGTCGCCTGATGCATGCCCGATCGGGAATGCCGACAGCTCCCGCTCCAGTTGTTCCATCCGATCCGTTGCCGCGGCCATACGTTCTCTGGCAAGCTCCATCTCAGCCTGAATGCGCTCCGCTTCTCGCTTCAGCCGTTCAATTTCGGCCAGCTTGAACTTCCGGCGGGCTTCCTTGCCGATATATTGCGCCTCATAATGCTCGGCATCCGCTTTGCCTGTCAGCGGTCCGAGCTGATAATAACCGTTGCCGACCGTCAATACCGCCGCGCCGTCCGAGCCGTCCGAACCGTTCAACAGTGACGGAGAGAATCGATCCCCAAGCGCAAACGTGCGCAGCACCGCCTCGACCTGCGCCTCCGACACCCCCGATAACTCGGAGGGAGCTGCCTTCAGCACATCGGCCAGCGTGTACCCCCATTCCATCGGATCGGCTGCCATCCATACGTCCTCGTCCTGCTCGCTCACGATACCTGCGCGGCCGTCGGGCGTTATCCAGGCATCCAGCAAGCCGCTGTTCAGCAGAGCCAGCTCGATGCCCGCCCGCTCCCGGTCGCCGACATGCGAATAGAACTCGCACACCTCGAACAGAGGAGCGCCTTCACCCCGGCTGTAGCGGCTGCGCGTTCTGGCGCGCGCTTCGCTCCGCGGCGGCTCGGGTTCTCGCGACTGCTCCCAGGCCCGCTTGTCCTCCAGCACGTCCGCGAGCTCCTCCTGGAGCTGATTGACTTGACGCTCACCCTCCAGCCGTTCCATCACCAGCGACTGCCGGATCGTTTCCGCCGCCGCCCGCACCGGCTTCGCTGCCGTCTCCAGCTCCTGTCGGTCATAGCCCAGCTCTCCTATCGCCGCAAACATCTCTTGTCCCGCAGCTTCATCCAGCTTCAGGAGCGACAGCGACTGCCGCCATTCCAGCACCGCTTCCTTCCAGTCGCGCAGCGCCGCATCCGATGCCTGTTCTGAGGAGCGCAGCCGCTCTTCCGCAACGTCCCGCTCGGCTCTTCTCGCACCGAGCTGCTTGTCAAATTCCGCTACCAGCAGCGCGGCGTCGCGCTCTTGTTCCGCCAGCCTGACCGCTTCACCGATCGACCGCCGATGCTCCTCGGCGTCCTTTCGCCATCCCGCGGCAAAGTCCATCGACTCGGGAGGTGCCGGACTCCAGTTGCGCGCATAGACGCCATGATATTCAAACTCCATATCACCTGCCAGCGCCTCCATGTCCGCAAGCGTATCCTGTTGCCCCTCCAGCAGCTTCGCTTGCCGGTCGCGGGCCTTCTCCGCCCCCAGCTCCGCCGCTTCCCGCGCGCGAAGCGCCGCCGTCAGACGATGCTGGGCCTGATCCGCATGCCGTTCCGTTTCCTTGAGCGCCTGCTCGGTTTGCTCCAGCTCGTGCTGCTTCTCCATCGCTTCGCTGCGATTTAACAGCTCCAGCTCGCTTTCCGCCGCCACGAGCTCTTCTCTGGCTTTTGTTTGCCGTTGCTCGATTGCCGCTTGCTCGTCCAGCGCCGACTGCCGCTCCCGATCGACATGCGCCAGCTGGCGGCTCGCCTCTTCGCGCTCCGCATGAGCCTGAATCGTCAGCTGTCCGACGTGATACAGCAAATAACGGTTATATTGCTCGTAATTCCGATTCAGCTTGCCAAGCTCGGCCTGATGAAGCTTCAGCTCCTCCAGCCGGTCGGCCAGCTGGTCCATATCCTCCATCACTTCGGACAACGGACGAAGCTCCTCCTCATGCAGCGGCGGCAACGCCTGCGTCAATATATCGTAAATGACGGTCGGCTTTACATCCTTGGACAGCTTCGGGCTGCGCAGTTGAACAAGCAGCTGCAGCAGATCAATGTAGGCTTCCTTGTCGTGAAAGCCGAACAAGGACCGGTTGACGAGCTCACGATAAACCCGCTGCTCCTGCACGACCTGACCACCCGTTCCTATGGCCTGCTCCAGCGTTTTGCGATCCAGCGGATGCTCGCCGCCGCCCTCCTGCTGCAGCATACGGTCATACAGCCAAAAATCGTGCCCGATGCGGCGTCCGTCCTCCAGTACGAATCCCCAAAAGTTCACTTGAGCCATGCCGCGCCGCGCCCGCAGCCCGATGCCGATCGTCTTGCATATCCCCTTGGCCGGATGCTCAAATTCAAGCCATAAATAACCGATTCTGTCGTTATGCTCGTCTCGGTCTCCAAGCAAATAATATTCAATCCGGCGGTCCTTCGAGCCGAAAGGATCAAGGCGGTGCGGACGCTTGTCTCCGTCCAGCACAAGCGGCACAAAACTTTGCATCGTGACCGATTTGCCCGCGCCGTTCGTTCCCCGCAAGACAAGACGTCCCTCTTCAAGCTCAAACACCTCGTCTTCATAAAACCAAAAATTAAAAATGCCCGCCCGACTCATTTGCCAGCGCTGACGCACCTGCGAACCGCCTCGTCCCGCATTCTCGCCGCTGGCCGGCCCAGTCTCCCGCTCATCCGGGACTTGTCGCTCTTCTATATCGATCAATTGCTGCCGATTTTCCATGCCGTTCATTGCTCCTCCTCATCCAACGAATAATCCGCCGTCCATCGCGAGACGACTGCCGACACGACAAATCGCCGCCCCTCGGCTTGTCCGCCTCCGGTCGCCTCCCTGCTATATGCAATGCGTCCATCTGTTGTCCAGTTACCCAGCTTCCATTCCGCCATATGATTTGTCAGCTCCTCTGCGAGCTCGCCAAGCCCCATCTCGCGATGTTCTTTGCTCCAGTAATCGCCGTGTCTTTGCTTGAGCCCATACAGCAGCGCTTCAACATCGGTAGGCGTCAGCTCGACCGTTCCATGTTCTGCAACATGCCAGTCGCCCTTCCCCATCCGTCTCCGCAGCTCTCCTGCAAACAGCAGCGTCAGATCGGAAATCGCCGCGAGCGTCGGAAACAGCTCTCCTTCGCCCGTCAACTCCGGATGAAAGAAGAACAGCCCCTCTCGGTAACGGCTTCCCTCCAGTCCAAACATAAATTGCAAATTGTCCATAATCGCACGCCGCTGCGTTACGACGTAATACAAATCCTCCTTCGACCATTCCCGGTCTGCCACCGCCGGCTCCAGCAGCAGCCTGCGGTAGACGCGATGGCGCCGCTTGCGCAATTCGCCGTCCGCCGTATCCGGATACAACGCTTGCTCATGAAAGTCGTCCGTTTCCCGATACTGCCCGATATCCTTCGGAAAATGACGCAGCACATACCGGGCAACCGGAGCGCACTCATACAACACATTTTTGCTCGCATCGTGCGCCCAATCGGTTTCTTCCCCGTCAATGTGTCTCAATACGCCCAACTGACGCAGCTTCTTGAGGGCGCGCACCATCGACAGCCGATGATGATAATTTTCCCAGTCGACGGCGCAGCCCGCTGCCGCCAGCTGCTCGCTGACCTGCTCCACAATGTCCGTCAGCACAAACTGGTCCAGCTCGGTTTTTGTTTCCAGAAACCACAACGCATACGTAAACAAAGCATAGTCGCGCGGATCGCGAAACTCTGGAAATCCCATCCACGGCTCTGCATGAAGCGGCGCTTTGTCCAGCTTGGCCATCGTGCGCGTCAGAATCAGCAGAAATCCCGTAAACTCCGAGAACCAGTCCCGGAGCTCGGTATAATTATCGCGTATCCAATAAAATAATTCCGGGTCCTCGTCCTTTGCAATCCAGGGACGGTTCAGCAACGCATGCGCGCAAGTCCGGCGCCGTTCATTCCACTGCTCGGCATCCGGCCGCTTGCCTGCGCGCATTCGGCGAATTGCATATGATGTAGTGCCTCCCTTAGCCATGCGCCGCTCCTCCGCTCTTCACTTCTATGCCGTAGTTCAACATGCGCAATTCTCCGTCATGACTGCGCAACACCGCTTCTTCTTCTTGCTGCGGAATGCGAATCGAGACGCGATAACCGTCGGCCGTCACAAACGAACGCGATGCGCTCGCGGTGCAGCGCCCGATCCACTGCAGCAAGCGCATGCGCTCTCTGCTGCCGAGCACCGGCAGCTCCTCGACCGTCACCTCGCCGAGTCCTCTCATCATTTCGACGAACGCCTTTTCCTCCGCCAACTGCGCCTCTACTTCCGCACGAAATGCCTCGCGCTTGGATTTGTTGGTGCGCATCGGCTCGGATTTGCCGCGCAAGGCGCGCTTGCGGCTGCGCGTCCGAATAAGCCGCACCATCGGCGGCTCATCCCAGGTCGAGGCGTCCGCTCGCTCCGTATCGCGCTTATCCTCTCCTTGCAGATGCCGGCTCGGGAACAGGCCGAACGCATACGCCGCCAGTCGGTGCGCTTCTCCCAGACTGTCCAGCTGCGCGAATCGGCGTCCCAGCTGATCCAGCTCATTGCGCCGGCTGGCCCCGCCGCGCCTGCGCTCCTGCAAGCGGACCGCGCTGCGCACAACTTTGGCAATTGCCTCCTTGGTCGCCTTTTCAAGCAAAGTCAGCTCGCTCGCCTCTCGCTCGTCACCGAGAAACCACCTTTTCAGATTGCTCCAACCCTGTTCAAACTCCTGACGCAGCTCCGCTTCGGATTTCCCTTCCTCGAGACGAGGGCGCTCAAGCTCGTCCGCCAGCACTCGCTCCAAATACAAATCCCGCACTCCGTCGCCAACACGCGCCAGCAACCCTTCAATACGATAGGCGCTTTTCTGCAGACTTTTGACGAAATGCTGCAAATAATTCACCAGATTATCCTTTAACGCCAGAAATCCTTCGGTCGCCATCATTTCTTCCGCCTGAATCGAATGCATGCTGGCAATAAAGTCGGCGGCGTTCTCATGCATCGTTTTGAAGGCTGCGTACAGCTGTTCCCAATGCTGCAGCGCTTCACCCGCTTCATACAAGCCGCCTCTTGCCCGAATATCCTGCACGCAAGCTTCGATCGTATCAAAGTAAGTCGTTTCCAGCGATCCGCCGTACCCTTTAATTTTCTCGAGCGCCTCCAGCATCCGTTCGATTTCAATGGAATATTGCGTCAGCATGAATTGGCTCTTCTTGCGCATATATTCCTCCAGCGACAGCGCCCGTCCGCCGTCATGCCGGGAGGCAAGATTGCCCCAACCCTTCAGGCTTTCCAAATCGGACATACATTGCTCCAGCGTGTATCCTTCAATGACGCTCCATGCCGCCACGCCTTCATAAACCTCTTCCGGCCGAAGCCAATATTTCAACCGTTGGTATTCCGTATAGAAATATTTCATAATCGCGCGATAACGCGCGACATTTATCGCCGTTAAATAACTCAGCTCCGGCACCGCTCGCAATCCCGCCGGCGTGATGATCGAATCCACTGTATGCTCCCCTCTCTCCCTGTTAGTTACAGTTTAGCAAGAAGACCGTACGAATCCAACAGCTAAATAAAGCTATATACAATGAGCGCCGCTTGCAGCAACTCTTACACCACACCTCATCCCGCTTAATCCAACCTTAACAATCCGATCCTATACTGTGGGTATCTTCACGATACTGCAAGCATACATTTTACTCACAACAATTCGGAAAGAGGGGCCGGCATGGGAGTCCATACGTATTTTCAATCGCTGAACGATCTGGAGCGCATTATTCGCTGCCCGGGCAAATTCAAATTCGAAGAGCACAGCGTGTCGGCGCATTCCTGGAAGGTCGTGCAATATGCCAAAACGTTGGCCGATATCGAGGAACTGAACGGCGTCACCGTCGATTGGAAGAAGCTTTATGAAATTACGAGCAGCCACGATTACGGCGAAATCTTCATTGGCGATATCAAGACGCCGGTCAAGCATTATTCCCTGGAGCTTCGCGCCATGCTGCAAAAGGTGGAGGAAGGAATGATCGGGCACTTTATCGAGGAACATATTCCCGATAACCTGAAGGCGATTTTTCGCCGGCAGCTGCGAGAGGGCAAGGACGATTCCGTGGAAGGTTTGATTCTGGAGGTGGCCGACAAGCTCGACCAGGTCTATGAGGCATTCGCCGAGCTGCGCCGCGGCAATACGGAGAAGGAATTCGTCACGATGTACCGGGAGGCGATCGTCAAGATCAAGAATATCCGGCTCCATTGCGTCGATTATTTTTTGGAACACATTTTGCCCGATATCGTCAAGGAAGGCGCGCAAAGCCCCATCGATATCCGCAAAATTACCGACGAAGCGCTGGCGTTATGACCGCGTTTTTTCTATTCCGTTTTCCCTCCTTCGCTTTCATCCTGTTTCCGCTTTCCCTCCTTCCGCTTTCATCCTGCTTCGGCTTCCCCCTCTCCCGATCTCGACTCCCGACTTCGGCATCGCTTGCCGAAAACTCATCCCGCCGAATGTTCGGATGGCATGATCCAAAACCGAAATTCCCTCGGCTTCCCCCAAATTTTTTATATCCCTGGCCATATGCGCATGAAACATTTGATTTTGGCTCAGCATTTATGATATAAATGCATTAAGTACATTAATCCATTTAATGCGTGGAATCGCTGAATTCGGAGGTGCCGGACATGAGCCCGATTTTGTCGCGGGAGCATTATTTTTTGCAAGTGATCAATGAGCTGGAGCAGCACCGCGTGGAGCCCGGCAGCTTGGAGGAACAGCTGCGGGACATGCTTGTCGAACTGGCCGAATCCATTCGAGGGAAAACGCCGATCGACGCGGACGCGCTGCATCGATTGAACGGGCTGTTCGAGCAATACCCGGCGGTTCGGCTGAAGGTCAGCTTCGTGCCGCAGCCGGTCTCCTTGTTTGCAGATAGTAATAATGACGCCTCCGAAGCGGAAAGGCAAGTGATGCTGCATACCGTATTTACGGACGGACCGGAGCAGCTGAAGCGCATGTACATGGAGGCCGTCATCAGCCTGGTGGAAGCTATGGAGAAGGGAACTTTGGAGTTGCAGACCTGCACGCAATGCAACCGCTGGTACATTCCGTACCGCAGAGCCCAAGTGACCAAATTTTGCAGCGCGGCGTGCCGCAATCGCTACCATTACGAGCGGGGCAAGACGGGATGATACAGGAGGAAACTAGATGATCGTATTGAAATCGGAAAGAGAAATCCGGCTGATGCACGAAGCGGGCAAGCTGCTCGCCGCCTGCCACCGGGAGGTCGCGAAGCTGGTCCGGCCGGGCATATCCACGGCCGAGATCGACCAATTTGTCGAGTCGTATTTGAAAAAACATGGAGCCTATCCAGAGCAAATCGGCTATAACGGTTACGAGTATGCGACCTGCGCGTCCGTAAACGACGAAATTTGCCACGGCTTCCCCCGGAAAACGCCGCTGCAAAACGGGGATATCGTCACGATCGATTTTGTTGTGAATTTGGACGGTTGGCTGGCCGATTCCGCTTGGACCTACGCGGTCGGGGATATCGCCGACAACGCGCGTGCGCTGATGGACGTGACGCTGGAGTGCCTGTATAAAGGCATTGAGCAAGCGCAACCCGGCAACCGGATCGGCGACATCGGCCATGCCATTCAATCCTATGCCGAAGCCAGAGGCTACAGCGTCGTCAGAGATTTTACGGCTCACGGCATCGGGACGCGCATCCATGAGGAGCCGCATCATATCCCCCATTACGGCTCCCCGGGCAAGGGGCTCCGCTTGAAGGAAGGCATGGTCATCACCATCGAGCCGATGATTAACGAAGGCGTGTGGCAAAGCCGGATGGATGCCAACGGCTGGACGGGCCGGACGGCCGACGGCAAACTGTCGGCGCAATACGAGCATACGGTTGCGATCACGAAGGACGGGCCGCTTATTTTGACGCAGCAATAACGCGTTCAGGTTATACAAGCGGGAGGGCTGCTTCTCGAGAGAGGACTGCCCCTCCTCTTGTTCCGCTATCGGCCTCTTCGCTTGTAATCCCGATCGATCCGCTCCTTCCACGCCGACGTCAACGGCCGGCTTTCCCGCAGTCCGCTGATCGCCTCGCTTACCGCTTCGAAATTCAGCCTCGTTCCCGCTCCGTCGGCATGGTAATTGGCGGCGCGATCGGCGCCGATGCCGAATTGGTCCGCCGCAGCCACCGCATCGATATTGGCGCCCAAAAAGAGAAATTCCCAGCCGTACTCCTTCTTCTGCCGCTCGATCAGAGCCCGAATTTGTTCATAGTTGAATTCGCGGCTGGCGTTTTCGTGACCATCCGTCGTAATGACGAACATCACCTTGCCGGGGCGATACTCGGGAGCGGTGCGCTTCGCCGCATGGATGATTTTGTGAATGGTGCGTCCGGCTGCATCCAGCAAGGCGGTGGATCCGCCCACCCGGTACTCCCGCTCCGTCAGCGGAGCGATCGCTCTTACGGGAATTCGGTCGTGCAGCAGCTCATACCCGTTGTTGAACAGCACCGTCGTCACGACGGCCTCCCCCTCCGCCGATTTCTGCTTTTCCAGCATCGCGTTAAAACCGCCGATCGTATCGCGCTCCAGTCCGGCCATCGATCCGCTTTTGTCCAGAATGAACACCAGCTCGGTCAAGTTATCGTTTCTCATCATCGTTACCCCTCCGTCTGTATGATGACTACAGCATAACATCCGTCTTGCGCCGTCCGGTCGCTTCCAAAGCGACACTTTCCGCCGGGAACGCATGGCGAAATTACAATTTGCAGGTCCAAAGCTATAGATACGTGGTAGAATAGTCCTGTCATCCCATGTCGAAAACTAACCATCCTATAAGGGGACAACTATGAATGCAACTGTTGCGACCGCACTTTTCTGGATTTTCGCCGTCTTGCTGGCCGGAGCCTTGCTGTTACCTCGCAAATTCGTACCGTTCTTTCACACCCGAAAAACCGGGCTCGTCGTTTACGGCCTGCCTTTGCTGCTTGTCTTTTTGTCCAGCCATTTCTACATCATACCCATGACTTCGCCCCAGCTCTCGTCGGAAGATCGGAAGCGGATCGAAGATTATGGCGAGCTTCTGCCTCTATCCTACGGCTTTCAAGATTTTGGCGATTACGTTACCTATCTCGGCGCTATAACCGATAACAAACCCTCCGGCTTAGGAGTGTTGACTTTGGGCTCCGAATCGGGGGACAGCATACAGATCGCCGGCCGATTCGACGACCGTCAATTGAACGGATTCGGACTCATCCGCTATACGGCCGAACGGTATTATATCGGCAGCATCCGGAATAACGTGCCCGATGGCGAAGGCGTCTTGTTTTACGGGGAAGATTACGAGCCGTTGTTCGGTCAATTTTCTCCGGCGTTTCCCGAGGAGCTCGCGGAACACAGCGAATGGGGGATGCGGATAGACGGCATTCCCGGCGAGTATTACGGCGATGTCATCGACCCGTGGATTCCGACTGGCGCAGGCGTCGTCTATCTCTCCGGCATCGGATATGTAACGGCAATCTTCCACGATGGAAGGATGGCTAACGATACCTCGCTTGGATTCCATCGGGCGGATGACGAAACGAGCGTCGTCGGCCCTATAGACGACCCGAATGGATACGGCGTTTATATCATGTCTAATGATGCCGGTCTTTCTTTCCTATTTGGCCTTATGGATGCGGAGAAACGGAAGGAAATGATTTATTTGTCGGATATCGTCACGCATGTCGGTTCGCCTGCCGGGGGGCAAAGCGTGAGCAGCAGCAACGGCAGCATCATTGCGGGCATTATGCCTTCATCCGCTTTGGACGGTACGGGGACGATTCAAGGTTTTTTTGAGGACGGGGAATATCTGGGCGAGTTTGCCGCCGCCCGTCCGCACGGTCTGGGGCAGGTTGCGTATCAAGACGGCAGCCGTTATACCGGCTATTTTGCAGACGGGGCTTATGAAGGGGTCGGCCGATTCACAACCGCATACGGCACGACTTACACCGGGGAGTTCCTTAACGGCTTCTACCACGGGAAAGGCAAAGAAGTGCATGCGGACGGAACGATGTATATCGGAACGTTTCAGGACGGAGAGCTTGTCAACGGCGTCAAGGTGTATCCGAACAAGGTAACCTATCGAATCGTGGACGGCGTTCGCAAGGAAGGAAGCGGCCGCCTTGGCGTATGGATGGATATGATCAAAATGATGCTGGTAAATAAATATCAGGGTTAACCTCCATAATGAATTAATTCTATCGCAGCATAAAAGGCTGTCGCATCTAACCGCCCAGCAGCGGCTGATCGAAGGCGAACAACGCTTCATTAATTTCATAAATATTGTAGCTGCCCCGTTCAATGAAATATTCGATAATGACGTCGAACTTGCGGCTGCGCGACAGCGTATAACCGGCGCTGCCAAGCAGGTCCTGCGTGTCCTCCAAATCGAGCTCCAGCGAAATCGCAAGCGCGAGCGCCGTCGTCTTGCTCGGTTGGTAATCCTTGTTGCTGCGAATTTTTGAAAACAGCTTGCGGTCCAGATTGGCCCGCTTATAGGTGTCCACATCGGTACGCCCTTTCCGGTCGATCAGCTTCAGCAGCTTCTGCGAAAAGGATTCGTCCAGCTCGTTTACGATGTCGCCAAGATTCGGCGCCGCTGCCGGAGCGGACGCGAAAGCATACGATTCCAGCTCATACTGCCTATCGCTTATTGCCGTCCCGCGCCGCCTTGGCGCATGCTCGTCCACGCAGCGATCGTCGATGTATTTCGCGATCGAATCGAACAGCTTGGCGCCGATGCGATAGGACTCTCGGTCGAACACAACCATATACACCAGCATGTCCGAGTTCGCCAAAAAGTCGCCGATCGCCCGGGTGGCCACGCGCAGCGCCTCATCCTTCGGATAACCGAACAGCCCGGACGACAGCAGCGGAAACGCAATGGAGGTTAGTCCCTTCTTCTGCGCCAGCGTCAGCGCATGAAGATAACAGCTGCGCAGCAGCTCCTCCTCGCCGGAGCCGCCTCCTTGCCAGACGGGGCCAACCGCATGAATAATGTATCGGGCCGGAAGCGCATACCCGTCCGTTAGGACCGCCTTGCCCGTCTTGCAGCCGCCGATCGCATCGCACGCTTGCCGCAGCTCGGCCTCGCCGGCCGCCCGAAAGATCGATCCGCATACCCCGCCTCCCATCTGCAATGCCGGATTGGCGGCATTCACTATCGCGTCCGTACGCATCAACGTAATATCATGGCGAATGATCTCTAAAGGCATGATGTTCTCCTCTCTATTTTTCCTTTCTATATAATGGATCTGGCGAAGGCGCGATGAATGGGGAACTGCCAACATGAACGATAAAACGTTCATATGAACGCTGCAGAACGGTCACATCCATGATTTTGAACGATAAATCACTCATTGAACGCTGCAGAACCGCCAAACCCATACTTTTGAACGATAAATCGCTCATTTGAACGCCGCTGACCCAACACATCCATGATTTTGAACGATAAATCGCTCACCATCCTCTATCCTCTGGCCAGGTTCAACCTGTTTGAACGGCATATTGTATCGAACTGGGCGGAAAGCGGCTGGGTATGAGCTCACGTCTTAAGCCGGGACGAACACGTCTGTAAGGCAGTCTCACTGTATCCGCTGCAGATTTCGATAGAGCAGCTTAGTGAACATTCGACCTACTGCCTTCAAAACCTGCAAGAAACCTGCTGGGATTTCGAAATTCGCTCAAGAAGGCAAAGCTTCCATCGCCATGCTGACGCTCGTTATGCCGGGCATACACGAAAAACGGCGAGCCGCGGTCATGATGACCCGTGCTCGCCGCTCCTGTTCGCATGTGCCAATGCCGCCTTCGATTCCGTTCTTACGTTCTTACACTTGCTTGAACTCGATCCAGTCGATCTGCAGACCCGGCTTGGCGAAGTCCAGCTTCATTTCGTACAGGCCCGCTTCCAGCTCCACTCGGACCAGTATTTGCTTGATCCATTTGCCGTCTGTTCCGTTCGTCTGAACCGTCGCCGCCAGTTCGCCGTTCAACGTCACGTTGCAGGCGCTTTGCGCTACGTTCGTGCCAGGCGACATAACGCGCACCGTCACCCGGTATCGCCCGCTGCGCTCGACCTTGATCGTCGCCGATTGATTCGTTGCCGCCGGCGAGTCTCCGCCCGGCTTCACCTGAAGCTCGCCCGCCAGCGTCAAAGCCCCGGCCTCCGGCAGCTCCGGATTTGCCCGGAACGGGACGGCCGTCTCCTCGATCACTTGCTTGCGGGAGAATACCGGCGCCTTCATCAGGAACGCGCAAATGTTCATGGCGCTGCGCTGCAGCTCGCCGCGCGTAAGCGACCCGTTCTTCAGCGACTCGATCGTGTTATCCTCGGCCGCGTTGATTTCAGCTCCATGATTGCTGACGACCATGTACAGATCGTTTTGCGCGCGCACCATTGCGTTCGTGTATTTCGTATCCGCCGGACCGCCGTGGACGGCGTCGTTCATCTTCGCCCACCAGTCCGTCATGACGATGCCTTCAAAGCCCCATTCTCCGCGAAGAATCGTTGTGTTCAGATCGTAGTTGGACGCCGCCCAATGCCCGTTGATCGGATTGTAGGACGTCATGATCGAATTGGCGCCGCCTTCCTTCACGGCGATTTCGAACCCTTTCAGGTAAATCTCGCGCAGCGCGCGCTCCGATACCGCCGCGTCGACCTTCGTCCGATGCTTCTCCTGATTGTTGCACGCAAAATGCTTCAGCGTCGCGTTCGAGCCGCCCTTGCGAATGCCTTTGACGTTAGCCGCGCCGAACAGACCGGTAATAAGCGGATCCTCCGAAAAGTATTCGAAATTCCGCCCGTTCAGCGGACTGCGTCGAAGGTTCATCCCCGGGCCGAGCAGCGTGTCGATCTCGTTGCGAATCAGCTCGCGCCCTTCCAATACGTAGAGCTCTTCCACCAGCTCCAAGTCCCAGGTCGCCGCCAGCAGCGTGCCGATCGGCACCTGCGTCGCCTTGTGGCCGCTGTCCATCCGGATGCCGGACGGTCCGTCCGCCGTGCAGCCGACCGGCACGCCGTAGCCAAACAGCCGGTCGCTGACGCCGCCGAAAGCCGAAGCCGTCCCCGGCGTGACGAGCGGGCTGCTCATCCCTTCGCCCCGCACGATCGTCGCCAGATCGTCGTCGCTCAGCTGCGCGATAAATTGCTCCAGGCTCGCCTTGCCGTCGCGCACGTCGCGCAGCTTGATGCCTTGATCGCCCGTTTGCTCCAGCGTTGCCGGCATCCGGCTCTTGATCCGCTCCTCAAGCGAAATGGTGCGCTGCGGCACCGCTTCAAAGACAAGCTCGTACGTGCCGTCCGCCTTGCGGGCGCCCGGCTTCATGCGCTCGAACGCGACGGTCGGAGCCAGCGCCTCCTCCAGCCGCTCTACTACTTGCAAAGCGTCCAGCACATACCCGTCTCCGCCTTCAAAGCGGACCGCGTCCGCCCGTTTCACGCTGTTGCCCGCGTACAGCCTGTACGTGCCTTCTTCCAGCACGTAAGCGGAACGATAGCCCGTGACGCCGGCATCGTCATAGGACGCCATCGTCCGCACCGGGAACGAGATCGTCAGCACTTGCGACTCTCCCGGCTGCAGCAGACGCGTCTTGGCAAACGCCGCCAATGCTCTGGCCGGCTTCCCCAGCTTGCCTTGCGGCGCCTCATAGTACAGCTGGACGACTTCCTTGCCCGCAAACGCCGAACCCGTATTCGTCACCTTTACATCCAGCGCGATCGAAGGCTCCTCCGCGCCGCCCGACAGCTTCGCCTCGCCCGGCTCGATCGCAAACGTCGTATAGGACAAGCCGTAGCCAAACTCGTATTGCACCTTATCCGGACAAAACGTTTCGAAATACCGGTACCCGACGTAGATATCCTCCTGGTACAGGTTCCGGTGCTCGTCCCCGTAATTGCGGGTGGACGGATAATCGTCGATGGAATAAGCGATCGTATCGGTCAGTTTGCCGCTTGGCGTCACGTCGCCGGCCAATACGTCGGCGATGGCGTTGCCGCCCTCCATGCCGCCGTGCCAAGCGTAAATGACGCATGGAATCGGATGCTTGTGCCCCGTATCGTTCAGCCAGCTCATATCCACAATATTGGACACGTTCAGCACGACGATCGTTTGCTCAAAATAGTCCGTCACCCGCTGCAGCATCGCTTTTTCTTCATTCGTCAACAGGTAGCTGCCCGGCTCGATCGCATTGTCCTGATCCTCGCCCGCCGTTCGGCCGATGACGACGACCGCTTTATCCGATTGGGCTCTTGCTGCGGATACGATCTCGTCGGTCAGCGGCATTTCCTTCTGATGCCACGGCTCCGCAGCCCAGCCGCCGCCTCCGTTATCGAACGGGTTTTGCTCGATCCATCGCTCATAGACGCCCGCCAGCTCCTCGTTCACCTTCACCTGCTTTTTGGCCCGCAGACCGTCCAGCAAATTCGTTGTATAAGCGACGTTGACGCTGCCTCCTGAGCCCGTACCGCTGCGGTAATAGTTCACTTGCGTCCGGCCGAACACCGCGACCGTCTCTCCCTCCCGAATCGGCAGAGCTTGTCCGTCGTTTTTCAACAGCACCGCACCTTCCGCCGCCGCCTTACGGCTGAATTCGGCAAATCCTTCGAGCGGCACTCCCAGCCATCTATTCAAAACGCATTCCTCCAGTTTTACGATTAATGAAACGATTATATCAAAAAAAGCGGCGATTCCATGCACCGCCCGTGGCCTATTTCTCAACGATTTGGCCATGGAAAATTTTGATGCCCCTGCGATTGTTCCGTCGATTCATCCGAACATCGTTCAGCACGGCGAGAATTCGCCAGCTTCTCCATCAGCCTTTCTTCATCAGCCGTTCCGCAAACGGAATATCCGCCGGAGCCCACTCGAACTCGCGCAGCTCCTCGCGCCGCACCCAGCGGCAGTCGTCGTGGTCGCTCAAACGAATTTCGCCTGATAAATATTTTGCCCTATAAACGATTAACCTGATGGTCACCGTCCCATAATCATGTACATGCGCCCCGAGCGGCTCATAGGGCTCGATCTCGATCCCCATCTCTTCCCGCAGCTCCCGCACCAGGCAAGCTTCCGGCGATTCGTCAGGCTCCAGCTTGCCGCCGGGAAACTCCCACAAGCCTTGCTGGGATTTCCCTTCCTTCCTTCTGGCGATCAGTATCTTCCCTTCGCCGTTCTCGATTACGGCAGCGGCCACTTCGATCATCGGTATCACATCCTGTCTCCTATCCTTCCTTACTATTTATCCCCCCAAGCTTTTATGGTATGTTAAGGAAAGAATGTCTTCAACCATTTTTGTTTTTTTATGGGAGTGTCTGCGGATGACCTTGTCGACGATTGCGATAACCGATTGTTTTGCAAAGGCGGAAACGGGCTCCTGCGTTGTGCCTGACTTTCACTTTCTCGATATTGCCGACGATTCGCCGTTCCGGCTGATGCGCCTGCAGCCCCGGGGGATGTTGACGGCAAGCCCGGACGAAGGCGTGCGGCATGCCTCCGCTCTCCATCTGGACAAATGCAGGGAAGCGCTGCGTACGGCCCGCAACGAGTATGCGGACTTGTTCGTTACGCCCGAATATTGCATTCCAGTCGAACTGATCGGCGAAATCCTTCGGGACCCCGAGTTGCAGCCCCGCCCGAATACGTTATGGTGCCTCGGCTGCGAAGGCATGGCATTAGACCGTTTCTTCGATCATATGATGCAATGGGAGGATGCGGCGACGGTAAGCCGCAAACCGCTGGAAGACATGCGCCCCAGCCGGTTTGTCAACTTCCTGCTTTATATGTTTCAGGCCCGCGACGGAAGCTCGTTATGCCTCGTGCCGCAACTGAAGCTGCAGCGCATGAAAGACCCGCAGTTTCATTGCGAAGGGGCGGGGCTGTCCCTGGGAAAAAAAGTAGTCGTATTTGGCGAACAATCCGCCAATCAGCTGTTATCGATTGTGTGCGCCGACGCTTTCCATCCCGGGATCCACAGCGGCAGCTTGTTTTTTCCGGACCGGACGCAACGGCGCTACATCATCCTGCATCCGCAACTGAATCCCGCACCGCGTCATTCGAGCATCGCTGCCCTTCGCAACAACATGTTCAAGCTCAAATCAGCCAGAGACTCCCTGTACATCACAAGCAATTGGGCCGACGGCACGGCCGTGGAAGCCGGCGGAAGCCCGGCGCTGCGGATCGGCGCTCCATGGTCGTCCATCTATCGCCGATTTATAAGCCTGGACGGACAGCACAGCTGGAATGAGCGGCTTCGCGAAACTCGCAACCGCAACTTCCGGCACGGTCTCGGCTTCGGCTTCCTGCCTTCGAACAAAATCAAAGTGTGGTTCGCCGTCAAATCCGAGCACCTGCAGCTGATTCAGCTGACCAAGCCCTATGACGGAGGCGCGGAGCTGCCTCATCCGCAGGCCAGCGTTAGAGCGGAAAAGACGTTTGTGCCCGGCGAATCGGCTCGCTGGCAACCTGCGGAGCTTCCCTTCGTGTCGGCCCTTCCCGATATTCTGGTCCGAGAAGCCGTGGAGGAATACGGCTTTCCGCACACCGCTCCTGCCGAGCAGCTGGACAAGTTTTTTGGATATTGCACGGGACTTCTGGAAGAAGGACAGCTGCTCCTGACCGATGAGGAGCAAAGCCCGAGAATCAGCTACCATATTGACGAGCAGTGCGAGCCGGGGCGATTGCGCGGAGCCCGGCAGGTTGCCCGCCTTATTGTCCGCCTGAAGCAAAAGGAAACGCTGCCCGGTCAATTACGAAGATTCGAAGGCAAGTTCCGGCTGCAGCCGGGAGAGCGGGTTCCATACAATCTGCTTCCGGAATCGGGAAACGAAATATTAGGCGCTCTTGTCGCTTATACCGACGACGCCGATTCCATGAAAACCATCGTTGACGGCATCTATAAGGCCTTTCCATCCTTAGTGCCGTTTATAAAAGACAACATTTGCATCTTCTCTCACGACGTATATGGCGAATCCGTCCATTACCCTGGTTTTTCAAATCTGTATACCTTGCCTGAGCGTACGAGCCATTCGACCGATTTTACCGAAGGAGGCCCTATGATCGATGCGGAACTGGATTGAAGCGATTCGCAGCTGCGGACTTGCCTACATGAGCAAGCATGAGGTCGGCGATGCGATGGAAGTGCACGAAGCGAAGCACGAGTGGCAAGGCGTGGAATTAGGAAGGTACTTGATCATCCCCGTTTCGTTGAAGCTGTTTGAGAAAATATCAGAAAACTCCGACTCTTTTCGCCGTTTTGAGGAAGAGGTCGTATCCCCGTTCTACTTCCGGCTGCAAGGCGATTGGAGCTGGAACCTGTATATCGTATTCGTCGTGCCGGAGCTGGGCGGCATCGCCGCCGACAAACTGAATTTGATCCAACGCGGGAAACGGTACGGCAAAAAAATGGTAATCACCTTCGAGCAGTTGTCCGACAAGCTGCCGACGGCCAAAATTCCGGATCGGATCGGCGACGCGACGGCCGCCAACCCGCTCGCGGATTGGCGGCAGCGGCTCGAACCCGAAGGCCTCCTGTTCTGTCTGGACAATTTCAAATCCCAGCCCGTCAAAGATTATGCGGAGTCTGGCATCCGTGGCGACGGTCCGCCAATCGCTGCGTCCAGCCCCGCCATGGACGTCTCGAGACCTGTCGGACCGATCGCTTCCGTGCATTTCGGAACCGAGTTCCGCCCGCATGTGCTGGCGCAAACGGAGCCGATGCGGTTTGCCCAGGTCAATCTGCTGTCCGGCCCTAACGGCATGGGCAAGACGTCCGTGCTGGAAGGCATCGAGCTTGCGTTTACCGGCTCCGTGCAGCGAAATCTGCTGGCGGATCGGCAGTCTGCGGAAAGCTGGAACGGAACGGTCGAATTTGTCGATCAAGGCGACCTCCCTTTTGTCGGGACACCGAATTCGGAAGAAAAGAAGCAGCGGGAAATCGCCTATTACAAACACAAGGTTGCCCCGCGCGGACACAGCCAGCTGAACAGCGCTTTTCATCAATACAATTATTTTTCGTCCGAAGCCGTTCATCAATTTTGTTTCGGCGGATCCTCCAAAGTCGACTATCGGGCCGCCTTCGCCCGCGTCATCTTCGGGGAACAGCTGGAGCGTTACGAGCAATGCTGGAAGCAGCATCTGGACGAGTTCCAGTCGATGGCCAGAGGGCTTCAGAGCCAACGCGACAAGCTGGTCGAACAAATTCGGGGCCGTCAGGCGGAAGGTTATCCGGACAGCGAGTGGTTAACCGACAGAGCTCGCGCGCAAGTGCAGCAGTTGAACCATTGGATGAAGCAAACTCTGTTCTCCTATCCGATTCCGGAGGAAACGGCTTCGCTGGCGGATATCGGGCAATGGCTGCAGCATTTGAAGCCGCTGCTGCATCAGCTGGACGTCGCCTATGCCCCGCTTTCCCATACCAGCCTGTCGTCCAAAGTCGATACGATCGGCCAATTGAACCGGCAAGAGCAGGCCGACAAGGCCGAATTAAGCGAGCTTCGGACCCGGCTTGCCGATTGGCGGGGCCAATGGGAGGCGGCCGCCGATCCGGCCGCATGGGAGCAAGCGGTGCGGGATCGGCGGACAGATTACTTAAACGCTAGCGAGGAACGGGAACGGTTGTCCCGCCTCGAAGCCGAGTTTGACGAGCTGTGGCATTTAGCGGAGCAACGCGAGTCGCGCCAAGCCCGAATGCGGATGCACGAACGGATCGAGGCGATGGAAACGGCCGTGCAACGATTGGCCGATATCGACAACCTTTACGGCTATCTAGCCGAATGGCCGCTGTCCGGCATGAGCATGGACGAAGCGCGGGCGAGTCTCGAGAAGCGGGAAGCGGGCCGTCTTCTGCTGCAAGCGGCTTGGCATCGGACGGCCGAACAGGCCGAGAGGCTGAAGGATCGGGCCGGCAAGCTCGAGATTGCCGCATCGGAATTGAAGGCGGCCGCGAGGCATGTGTTCCGCTTGCACCCGGACCGCTCCCAATGCCCGTTATGCGGCCATGATCACGAGACGGCGCAAAATCTCGCCGAAGCGATCGACTCCCAGCTGCTGGCCGATAACGACGAGTTGAACCGGCTGATCGCCGACGCCGAGCGATACAAGCTCGAATTGGAGGAAGCGGATGCCGGCATCCGGCAACTGCAAGAACAATTGGCGGGGCTGGAGAAGCTTGAGGCGGCACGCGCCTTTCTGGCCGGCCGCAACGTTCTGGAAGACACCATCGAGCTGGACCGCAATGCAAGTCCGCAAGAGGTGCAGCGCCTCATCGTGCAAATTCGCGACCGCTTGAGCGAGCAAACGAACGCGCTGAAGGAGCTGCGCCGGCAGGCGCTTGAGCTGGACGAACGCGGCATTACCGTGCCGGCGATCGAACAGTTTGATCGTCTGTTGGCCGCGCTTCCGTCTTCCGGCTCCTCGCATGAGCTTTCCGGCACGGAAATGAAGGAGCGATTGGCTCGAGAGAGGCAGCGGGTCGAAGCCAAGGCGGAGACCGCCCGCAGCGAACACGCTTCGGTTCAGTCGTTGTACGACCAGGCCGTCCAAGCCCGGCAAGCGATATCCGGTCACATCGACGAGCTGGAGAAGCAGGAACAGCGGCTGGCGCTTAACCTGCAGGAAATCGACAGACTGCGGCAAGCCTGTTCCCGCCTGGGCGAATGGAACGTCCAGCTGTCCGAGCATCAGTCCTGGACCGAATGGAGGCTCTTGTTCGAGAAGCTGCTGCTCGCTGCCGGCGAGCTGGAGCGCATATTGGAGCCGCTTGTTCTGGTCGAGCAACAAACGCGGGAAGCCGCGGAGCTGAACCGCCGCTTGGAAGCTGTCGACGCTCAGCTGAAACGCTGCGAGCATGCCGCGCGTGTATTGAGCGGATTAAGAGGGTTGGCCGATTACGGCGAAGAGTTTGTGCGCAGCAACTTCGACGCCATCGGCAAATTGTTTGCCGCCCTGCACTCTCCCAACGAATTCGAAGGATTGGCCTGGACCGCCGACAACCGCATCGAAGCGCGGCGCAAAGGGAGCGGAACGACATGCGCCATTCATCAGATGAGCACGGGACAGCGCACCTCCGTCTGTCTGGCCCTGTTTTTCGTTATGCATCTGGTTATGGATTCCGCGCCCCGGTTTTTGCTGCTGGACGAACCGGTGGCGCATATGGATGAGCTCAACGTATTGGGCTTGCTCGACTTTCTCCGGCAGCTGGCCATCGCGCGCGGCACGCAAATCTTTTTTACGACGGCCAATCCGCAAATCGCCACGTTGTTCCGAAGAAAATTCAGCTTCCTGGAACACCGGTTCCGCGTATTCCATCTGCGCCGCGATGCCGAAGGACCGCTGCAGGTACATACGCAGCAGTTTAAGCCTTATCAGGAATTTCCGGTTGCGGCCTCAAATGAATAGAGAGGGGTGAACGGTACCTATGCGAGCCAAATGGGCAGCCTTCTTTTCCGGTCACTCCTGGCGTCATTCCGTTGCGTTCAAGCCCTTTTTCGGCTACTGGGTTGCCGCGTTTTCGATCATTTGGACGTTTATCGAATTTACCGGTTACTTTTTTTCGATTCGCGGCGAGCCGGTCAAGCCCAACGTTTGGGCGGCGCTGGGCGCCGGCATCGCTTGCGCGGTATGGATGAGCCGGCCGCGATTGACCCGCACCGTCCGCCTGTCCGATCCGGACATGATGCTGCAAATTGCGGTCGACGACATGTTCCGGCTGAAGAACGGCTCCTTCGTCATCCCTTCCAATTGCTGCTTCAAGCACGACCACATTGACGGAGATGCCGTCATCGTACAGTTTCGCAACCGCTTCTTCTCCAGTGCGGAGCACTTCGATCGGGCGCTGGCCGAAGCTTTGCGGCATGTGCCGTCGGAGCGCGCTTTCGTGCACGGCCGCCCGGTCGACCGGTATCCGATCGGAACGGTGGCCCAGCTCCCATTGCCCGGGCCGGGCAGCCGGTACGCCTATATCGTTGCCTCCGTCGAGCTGAACGAACACGGCCGGGGAACGCCGCAGCTCAAAGATTTGAAGTCGGCGCTGCCCGCCTTGTGGAATCATATCGCGGAGCGCGGCAATACGAGGCCGCTCATCGTTCCCGTGCTCGGCAGCGGCCGCCAGCGTCTCGTTCAGGGCAGGCTGGAGCTCATCGCGCTGATCGTCCAATCGTTTCTGGCCGGCAATCGGGACCGCAAGCCGGCGAGCCGCCTGACGATCGTGCTGTCTCCGAAAGCTTATATGGACCATCGTTACAACCTGGACGAGATTGAAGCGTATTTATGCTGCGCAGGCAAATTTCATGGCGATATTTTCGCAAAATAAGGGAAAATTAGTCTATCGTCCGCTTCATCTCTCCGATAAACTTAAGAGTATAGCATTTAGCAGCTATAAACCCAAAGTGAAGGAGATATTGCCGATGTCGCCACAAGCGCTACATCCTGTTGCCCGGAATCCGCTGCGGACGCGCCGCGACTTGCAACAGGCGTTCGACCAGATTTGCGGGCCCCTTCGGCCCTATTACAGCCCCGGCCGCGCCCGCATCGATCTTATGGATGCCGGAGCCGCATATCCGTCCGCAACAGCCGGCTTCGAAACCTTCTCCCGAGTGCTGTGGGGACTCGTTCCGCTGATGTCCGGAGGCGGCTCCTCCGAACAATGGGCGGAGCAGCTCGACGGCATTCGCAACGGCACCAATCCCGAGCATGAGGAGTATTGGGGCGATTTGCACGATTACGACCAGCGCATGGTGGAAATGGCCGCGCTTGGAGTCGCCTTGTGCCTGATCCCCGGCCATATTTGGGAGCCGCTGAGCGATGAGGAAAAGAGCCGTTTCGCCGCTTGGCTCGAACAAATCAACGATAAAAAGATATGGGGCTGCAATTGGCTGTTTTTCCTTGTCCTCGCCAATCTCGGATTGAAAAATGTTGGCATGCCGTACAATCAAGCGCGCATAAACGAATGTCTGGACGAATTGGATTCGTATTATTTGTCGGACGGCTGGTATGCCGACGGCTTGGGCGGCCATTGCGATTATTACGGGCCTTTTGCAATTCATTACTACGGGCTGTTCTACGCTGCGCAGATGGAGACGGAAGATCCGGTTCGGGCACAGCTATACAAGGACCGCGCCGTCCGCTTCGCCGAGGACTTCATCCATTGGTTCGCCGAGGACGGCTCCGCCCTTCCTTACGGCCGAAGCCTGTCCTACCGGTTCGCCCAGTCGGCGTTTTGGAGCGCCGCGGTGTATGCCGGCATCGAGCCGTTCCCGATGGGCGTCATGAAAGGACTGCTGCTCCGCAACCTTCGCTGGTGGTTTCGGCAGCGGATATTCCGGCCCGACGGCACGCTCAGCGTCGGCTACTCTTATCCGAATCTGGTCATGGCGGAAAATTACAATGCCCCCGGTTCGCCGTATTGGGCGATGAAATCGTTCCTGCCCCTCGCGCTGGACGAAAACCATCCGTTCTGGACGGCCGAGGAGCTTCCGCTTCCTCCGCTGGACACCAAATCGGTGCAAAAGCCGCCGCATCTGGTGCTGTGCAGAAACGAAGACGGCAGCCATGTGGCCGCCTTCAATTCCGGGCATTTGTCGTCCAATGAGCATACGCATACGTCGGCGAAATACGAAAAGTTCGTTTATTCGAACGCGTTCGGCTTCAGCGTGCCGCGGGCCGAATGGGGTCTCGCGCAAGGCGCCTTCGATTCTATGCTGGCGTTGTCCGAAGGCGACAATCTGTACCGGGTCAAGCGCAAGTGCGAGACAACTTCTGTCGACGGCGCTGCGCTGTATGCCGAATGGAAGCCATGGCATGACGTCACCGTACATACTTGGCTTATACCGGGCATGCCCTGGCATGTACGCATCCACTGCATCGATGCCGGACGGCCGCTCGATGCGGCCGAAGGCGGCTTTGCGGTGGGGCTCGAATGTTCAGCGACCGGCCGGCCCTATGCGCAGGAACGATCGGAAAGCGAAGCGGAAATGATGCTGAAAACCGACGGCGGCGCAAGCGGCATTCGGATTTTGCACGGAACCGGCGCGCCCCAGCTCATTTATCCGAACTCGAATACGAATATTGTCCATACCCGAACGGCGATCCCGACGGTCAAGGCTTCCCTGCCGGCCGGCCGCAGCTGGATAGTGACAGCGATATACGGGGAGTCCTCGTCCGACCGGTATCCGGACAGCCGGCAGCTGGCGCCGTATGCCGAAGCGACGGAGAACCATATTGTCGTCTACCGGCACGACGGCGAGGAGCTGTACCGCGTGGAGAAGGACTGACGTCACGCCTGTTCATAGAGAAAGCCCGGCCTATTCAAGGCCGGGCTTTCTTTCGTGCGTTCCTCATGTACCGGAAACTATCGTTCCGCGGCTATTCCATCAGCGCTCGCTCCAGGACGGCACGGTGCCTCATCATCCAGGCCGCGGCGCGGGCTCTCCAAGCCAAGCCCCATAAAGGCCCATGACTGTCGGGACCCGCGTTCCCGTCAATCGCTTCTTGGGCCGTCTCAAACACGGCAACTTCAATGATGAGATTCAACAAGCCGCTCCGCCGTTCCCGGTCAACGCCGTAAGCGTCGACAAGAAGCCGAAGCTGCCGGGCCCGGACCTCCAAGGGCGGCAGTCCCGCCCTCTCGGCGACATCGTCGTCATGCAGCTGGGGAAACAGCCAGCATACCCGCGCCAATTCGGCCATCGGATCGACGGGCCCCGCATACTCCCAATCGATCAGCGCCACCGGCAGGCCGTCCTTCGTCACCATATTCCAGGGAGCAACGTCGCCGTGCCCGCAAATGCGATTGGCCCCGCCCAACTCGCGCAAAAACCAAGGCTGCCATACGGCATCGGCGCCAGGTTCAAAGGAGGCCGCCGCATCGTGCAGCCGCCGCAGCAGCCGGCCGACCTCGATGATCCCCTCGTCGCTCCAGGGACAGGGATGCACAAATTCTCCATCCATATAAGCAAGCGTCTCGCGCCCGTCGGGGGCGAATCCGGTGCCGTCGACGCGCGGCGCCTCCTTGAATCCCGTTTGTTCCATATGCCTCAACAGCTTATGCACGCTCGTTGACCATGGCATTGCCGGCCGCATGACAAGCCCGTCCCTTCGCATGACCGATTTCGCTTCGGACAATATCGTTTCGTCCCTCTGGATGCCGATCGCCTCCCCCTCCATTTTCCCATAAAGTAACATACCTTCTGCCGCTCCGGAAAGGTCAAAAACAATTATAGCTCGGACTTGCCCGCTGCAGCCGCGTCCGCGGCCAATGCCGGCCGTCAATCCAAAGAGGCAGCGCAAACCTGCCGGTTGCGCTGCCTCCCATGATTATAACTTATGATTCCAATGCCGCGCTGCTTTCCGCTTCATCCTGCGGCTCGGAGACGCCTTTCATGGCGGCAACCCGCCCGATCTCTTCCATCACGGTCAGAAACGGCTGCAGCAAGCGCACAATTTCCTCCGTTTCGCGGTGAACGGCCTGCCATTGTCCGATCAGCTTCGGATTGCGGCTTTTCAAGCTCAACAGCCTCTGCTGCAGCAGCACCTGCTTCATCTGACGATAGCTTGTCACCGCTTCCTGAAAGCCCGCATCCTGGAAATTGCCGCGCATCGTGCGCAGCCCTTCCGCTATCCGCTCCAGATTGGCGGTGATCGTGCCAGTTGAAAGCTCCATTTATAAGACTCCCCCATCCGGCTTGTATTTGACCCAGGTGCATCCCGTTGCGAGATTCGTGTGATTGTCCTTCGACTTCAGGAACACGCCAAAATCAAGAGTTCCGACAGCCCCTTCCGCATACACATTGTAGGTGACAGCCCACTGTTTCGCGAAGGTTCCCGTATTGCAGCCGAATATTTTCGTCGAAGCGCTTGAATCATAGGTCGTCTGACCTCCGGAAATAAAAGGCGCCAGATCCGCCTTGATATCCGACTTCCAGATCACGGCGCCAGGGTCCGAAGGCATGACGGGAGTATTGCTTCGGTTGTGCTCCAGCGTCAGCCATAAATTGTCCTGGGCGTGGCCGAAATACCAGAAGCGGCTTACGGGCTTGGAGCCGCATTTGCGAATCGCTTCCCAGAACTCGCTTCCCTTGCCGATCCATTTCAGCGTCCAGCCGTATTGCTTGGCTCTTGCCTCCAGCAATTGAACATAGGAATTGAACCCTTTCGCTTTGACCTCTTTCACGGAGGAACGATTATGTTTGACATCGTCCGCCCAGCGCTTCTCGAAGGCAGGCTTGAAGATCGCCCAGACCACCTGCTCGTTCGGCTTCGCGGGAAACGTCTTGTGATAGGCCAGGTTGAGCGGATAATTCACATAATTGGCCCAGCTTATGTCATGCTCCTTGTCCTTCAGGTTTCGTATGCCCGGACCTCCGCTCAGCATAAGAAAAGTTCGGTTAATCGACATATCCACAGCTCCCTCTTATATTCACTGCGGGACGAGCTTGCGGAGCGGTTCCCCTTCCTGCTCGCCGACCTGCGTCCACTCGTAATTGCGCACGTTGACCGTCATCTTCATCGTGGACAGCACTTCCGGCGGCAATTCGACCAGGTCCTTGTAGGCGAACAACGCCGTCATCCGCGTTTCGGTCGGAAGCGGAATTTCGATTAAGCGCAGCGCGGCCACTTCCTCCTCATGCTGCTTCCGAATCGGTTCCAACAGCTCGGCCAGGCGTTCGGTCACGCTTTCGGACTTGACCGTTGCCAAGCCGCGATCGGCCAAAGCCTGGACAATTCGGTGCGCGCACTCTTTGACGTCGAACGTCTGCATCTGAACCTTGTCGTCCGGCGGGGTATGAGCCGCCAGTTCGGTAGGTCCCAAAATCAGGTCGATCGTCGTTTCCTCCGCCACCATTCCGATCTGCTCATAATCCTTCGTTCGGGGAAATGTCAGCTGATTGGTCAGCTTCCGTTCGGGAATGGCCGTCGTCACGACGCCCCGGACGCGGGAGGCGGTCAGCTTGACGAGATCGCGGACGGGGTTAGGCTCGGCCGCCGTCAGCATCCTGTTGACATCGCCTTGCAGCACAAATTTCAAGTCGAAGTCGATCGTATCGATTTCGATCCGGGGAACGGGAAACGCGCGCATAAGCGCGTCCTTCTCATACAGCACCGCAAGATCGCGCGACACGCGGTCGGACAAGCTTCTGGCTTCCGCCACCGATCCGAGAATGCTCCCTATTACCGTTTTCAGTTCCATTCTGGTTCACTCCCGGCGCGCCGATCAGTTGCTCGACGCCGTTGTTTTTTCCGTAATCGATTTTTCAAGAATTTGCAGCACTTTGGCCAGCCCCGCAGGCATGTCGTCCTGAACGGCGCGCACGTTCACGTTCATCTGGTATTCCTTGTTGAAGCTGGAGGTGTTGTGCGAGTTGTGGTTGTAGCTGAAGTTCGCCCGGAACTCGACGCGGACCGGCGACAGCCAGCTGGAGTAGGCTGCCTTCGTTTCAACGCCGACGGCGGTCGACGTCTTGACGTCGTGCGTCTCGGTTTCCGTAATTTTGGCCGTAAAATTGATTTCCGTGCTTTCGATGCGGATGAACGGAATCGGTACGATGGACAGGACGGGAACTTCCAGCGAGGCGTCGCTCACCTGGCCGCTGTCGCTCACCTTGTTGTACTCGAACTTGACGGTCCGTGTCTTGCCCAGCTTGGTCGGATCGCTGGCATCCGGGGTAAAGCCGACCCTCTCGATAAATTCGATGGTCGTCTGCGCGGCTTGCGCCTGCGCCTGAACGACGGCCGTCAGCGGCGCGCCGATCAAATGGCGAAACGGAATCGATTGCAATTCTTGCGTAGCTCTGGACATGAAAAATCCCTCCGGTACATGGTTTTTCGGAAATAGAACAGTCGAGGCCCGGTCCCGATTTCGTCACCGGATCCGCCGAGTCTCGCTTCTATCGCCGTATCTTGGTTATACCTAAAAAATGGAATTGTGAACCAGTGCCCAAGGAGCTAGTTAGCTCTAATTTCCTATAGTTCCTTCTAATTATAAAAATTGAAATTATTGTCGGTTTCTGCGGCATCACCGCCGGTACATGGACTTGGAAGTTGACGCCGAACTTGTCCTTCACGATGCCGTACAGCGGACTCCAGTCCGTCTGCTAAACATTTTTTTTCGAACGTTCCATATTTTGTTCTATCTTGTACTCGGCCGTAATACTAATCAAGTATAGACAACTTGTAGTGGCATTCGTTTCTCCCGGAAAGGAGATGATGCCTGTGACAACATTTACCGTAGCTGAAGTTATTATGATGGGTACATTCCTTATTGCACTGCTGACTTATCTAAAACGAAAATAACTCGCCGACTTTTCAGTCATAACGAGTTACTTTCACCGCAATGAAAATGAGGGGATGATGCCACTGACTTGTCTATGGGAGAGCGCGGCAACGCTCTCCCTTCTATATTTACGGAGCATCGCACAATTTAGAAGTGGTTTTTTGTTGCTTTCTTGGCATGGATCGGTCCCGTCACAGCTGTTCGCCGCATTTTTTCATAAATCCCATCAACATAATCGTCAGCACAATCGCCGCAACAAAAAGGGCGATAGCCATAAATATAAACAACGGCGGAATGAGAATCAGAATGAACATCAATAGACCGGCAAGCTGGAACACGAGAAAATACGTCCACTTCTGCGAGGCTTCCTGTTCCATGTCGGAGCGCTGCCGCCTGACTGCCATCTCTTTCACGCCCATCAGCAAATGATACACGACCGTCAGCAGCAGCACGAGCGATACCAGGCCGAGCAAGATGCCCAGCGGATTAATATGCACGCCTCCGCCCTGCGCCGGCCGCTCATAAATGCCGAATATAGAGACGACGAGCATGATGAGATTAAACGTTTTTCCTTTGACAAAATAATCGCTGTGTTCGGCCAACGCCTGGAATCCGACTGCAAACAGAATAAACCCGATCACATCCGGCAAAATATCGAAGCCCTGAATGCGGAAGTCGATCATAATAAACAAAAATCCCCAAAAAAACTTGTGAAATCTCTCTTTTGGCATATGCCCCTCCTTTTAGCCTAATTCTGTACAAACCCGAGCCGGCGGGACTGCGCGTCGGTCATCCAGTCGCGGCTGCGCCCTTTGGCATGATCCGACTTCATATCGGATATCATCAGGTCCACGTTCGCTTCTCCCTCGTAATGCATTTGCAGCGCGGCGGAAGCGTACAGCTCGCTCAGCTGCGCCAGCGAAAATCCTTCCGTCAGACGCGCGGCCCTCGCGACCGCTTCCGGGTCCGCGAGACGCTCCATCCCTTTATGGAGCAGGTACGACAGACGCAGCGCTTCGTTCGGCGGCTTCACCTCGTAGGCCCGGTCGAACCTGCCCGCCCGGTTGATGAGCGCGGGGTCGATTTTTTCCGGATAGTTGGTCGTTCCGATCAGATAGATGCCTTCCTTCGAGGTGGCCCCGTCCAGCGTGTTCAGAAAAAAGGAGCGGCAAGCTTCCGGCATCGAATCGATGTCCTCGATGACCAGCACCATCGGCGCCATCTGCATTGCGGACGCAAACACCTCCTGGATCGAGCCGCTGCTTGTATATTCGGTAATTTGCCAATACGCGACGGGTGCCCCGGTGGTGGAAGCAATCGATTTGACGAGGGTCGTCTTGCCGTTGCCCGGCTTGCCGTAGAGCAGTATGCCTCTCTTGTAAGGTATGCCGTAGGTTTGAAAAAACATCCGGTCTTTGGAGAAAAACTCGTCGATCGAACGGTAGATTTGCGTTTTCAGCTCTTCCTCCATATAGACGTCGCTTCGGGCTACGGCGCCGGCGATCGTTTCCCGGGTTTGCTCCAGACCGTCCCTCGTATCGGTAAACACCATAATTTTCGTATTTGCGCGCTGACGGCTATTCATCTCCTCCAGAAACCGAATCAAGCTTTCGTCGGTTTCGCCGAAGATCAGGTCCTCATAACCGATGCCGTGGTGCATCCACATCGGAATGCGGGCAAGCGCAATACGGTGCTTGGGATAAAGAAACAGGTTGTTGCGCACCGACGGCCTGACCGCATAACCTTGCCGAATCGGGCCGGCATCCGGCGCATGCTCGAACACGCTGGTCTCCACCAGGTCATACAGGGCAGCTGCATGCTCGACGCCTTCAAACCCGCTGCGAAGATCCTCCTCCAGCCCGTTCCAAACCTCGTTGCCGTCTTCTTGATAATAGAGGCGGAATTCGCTTCCAAACCGTTGGCGCAGAAGCTCGAGGATCGCGCGAACCGTCCCGAGATAGTTGAAATATTGCCTGGCATCAGCCGAAGCGATATCGGCGCGATCCGCCTGCGCGATGAAGGGCGGTTCCGCCGTCTTGAATGTTATCGTCATGTTATACTCCTTTCACGGCCGCAAGAGGGCGGCACTTGGCGACGACGCCGGCAAGCCGCGCCTGCACGACGCTGTCGATAATTTGATCTACGTCTTTATACGCCTGGGGCGACTCGTCGATAATCGACTCCAGCGCCCGGTGGTTCACGACGATTTCATCGTCCTGCCCGACGCGGAGCGAAGAAGCGAATTCGTCAACGGTGACGAGCTGTTTCGTTGCGTTGCGCGACCGTACCCGGCCTGCGCCATGGCAGATCGAATAATAATTCCGCGCGCCTTCCGGCAACCCTGCCATTAAATAGGACGCCGTCCCCATCGAGCCGGGAATGAGCGCCGGATGGCCCGTTTCCTTGTACGGCTCCGGATTGTCGGGATGTCCGGGCGGCAAGGCGCGGGTCGTCCCTTTGCGGTGAACGAGAAGCGAATCGGCTCCGTGCGTTTCCTCGCAAGCATAGTTGTGCATCAAGTCGTACAACGTCCTCAGCTCCGCCTGGGATCCGAACGTTTCCCGGAATGCGTCGCGTACCGCGTAAGCGATCAAATGCCGGTTCGCCACGGCATAATTAAGGGCGGAATACATCAGATTGGCGTAGGTCTGCCCGGCCTCGCTGTCCAGCGGCGCAAAGACAAGCTTCGGATCAGCCGTGCCCAGCCCCAGCCTGCGCATCGTCTTCGCCACCTCCGACCCGCTGAACTGGTTCACTGCGCCGCCCCAGGAGCGGGAGCCGGAATGAATCATAACGACGATCTGGCCGTCCCGCAGCCCCCACCGTTCCGCCGTGCTGCGGTTCGCGTCGTTCAAGCTGACAGCCTGGATTTCGATAAAATGATTGCCGTTGCCCAGCGTGCCCAGTTGACGGTGGGAACGGTGCCATACCGGCTCCGGGATCCGGTTCAGCGCGCCTTCGTCGAAGGCAAACCTGCTGCATTCGACATGGGTCAAGGACGTCGCTTTTCGCGGCGTATAAGCGTCCGGAACGTATTTGCCCGGCAGGCCGTGCAGCCCTTTCAGCAGCACATGCTCCAGCCGGATGTCGGAAAAATGGCCTCTTGCATGGTTTTCGACCGGAATCCGCTTCTCGATCGCTTTCACCAGCTTTCGCCGCAGCTTTACGTCCCGAAGGTCCCGCTCCTCCAAATTCGTCAGATGCACCCTCATGCCGCAGCCGATGTCGCTTCCGACGATCGACGGCGATACGAAACCGTTTTCGGCTCCCCATACGGCCGTCGTGCCGATGCAGGTCCCGACTCCTACATGAGCGTCGGGCGTATAGCTCATATACCGAATATTCGGAATTTGCAAGTTGTTGTTCGCCATCTCGAGCACTTTGGCCCCCATGGCATGATACAAGTCGTGATGGGCGAATACGTGCAGCTCCCCAGCAGGGAGATCGATTCGCCGATAATAGCGGTCGGTATCCATAAATGTTTTCGATTCCTCTCATATGTCATAGATTTCGATTAAAAAATGCAAAAAAGACCGTAAGCCCAATCGCTTACGGTCTTCTCGCCATGTGAAAGATAAGGCCTTCCGCGCTCGCTCAGCGGCAAGCGGAAAATCCTCATCACATCCATGCTCGGGCCCGTAGAGGCCGAAGGACAATGAACAAATGATTCAGTTGAGACAATGCGGCGTTCTTCCGATCGTTAATGCCGGTCATGTCGGTTCGGCCTCCCTTCTGTAAGATAAAGTTAATCATAATGGCATTCTTATCCGTTTGTCAACGCAAAAAACAACTAAAAGCGATTTCTTTAAAAAGTGAAGCAGAGTGTAAAATTATTCTAGTCACATTCGAACGGATTCCCCTATAATGAAACTCAGAAAGGAGGAAAAGCTTAACAACAAAAATGTAAGCGCTTAATTTGTCATTCTATTTCGAAGAAGAAAGGATGAAATCATATGAGGATAAGCGGAAAGCTGAAACGAGTCTTCCCGGCGCTGCTTGCGGCCGCCTTGCTTGTTCCGGCTGCCGGACCCGCTCCGGCCGCGGAAGCGAATGTTTCGGAGACGGTCGTCGTTTACCATGAGACGTTCGCATCCGGCACGGGAGCGGCGCAGCCATCGGGCGGGGCAAGCCTGACGCCGGTGACCGGCAAAGTATTCGACGGCAACGACGACGGAGCGGCTTTGCATGTCGGCAACCGTACGAACAACTGGGATGCGGCCGACTTCAAATTCGCCGACATCGGACTGGAAAACGGCAAAACCTATACCGTTACCGTCAGAGGTTATGTCGACGCCGACGCGGCCGTGCCGAGCAGCGCGCAAGCTTTTCTCCAGACCGTCAACAGCTACGGCTGGCTGGCCGGGGCGAGTTTTGGGGCCGGCAGCGCCTTTACGCTGTCGAGCTCCTTTACGGTGGATACGAGCAAGGATACCAGCCTCCGCGTGCAGTCGAACGATGACGGCAAGACCGTTCCGTTTTACATCGGAGACATCCTCATTACCGGCGAAGCGTCTTCGGGCGGCGGCCATGAACAACCGCGGCCACCGGCATTGAACTTCGACACGATTACGTTCGAGGATCGGACGACGGGCGGCTTTATCGGCCGGGCGGGCACCGAGACGCTGACCGTAACCGATGAAGCCAACCGTACCGACGGCGGCTCCTACGCCTTGAAGGTGGAAGGCAGAACGTCGTCCTGGCACGGTCCTTCCTTGCGGGTGGAACGATATGTGGACAAGGGTTACGAGTATCGAATATCGGCATGGGTTAAGCTGATCTCCCCCGCAAGCTCGCAGCTCCAGCTGTCCACGCAGATCGGCAGCGGAGACGGCGCAAGCTACGTTTCCCTCGCCTCCCAAACGATCGGCGCAAGCGACGGCTGGGTGCTGCTGGAGGGCACGTACCGTTACAACAACGTGGGCGGCGAATATTTGACCGTCTACATCGAAAGCCCGAACACCTCCGACGCCGTCTTCTTTATCGACGATATCGGCTTCGAAAGCACGGGCTCCGGCCCCGGCTCCATCCAGAAGGATCTCGTTCCGATTCAGGCCGCGTACGCCGGCGATTTCCTGATCGGCAACGCGATTGCCGCCGACGACGTGAATGGCGTCCGCCTCGAGCTGCTGAAGATGCATCATCAAGTCGCCACCGCCGGCAATGCGATGAAGCCGGACGCCTTGCAGCCGACGAAGGGCAGCTTCACCTTCGCCGCGGCCGATGCGATGGTCGACAAGGTGCTGAGCGAGGGCCTGCTGATGCACGGGCATGTGCTGGTGTGGCATCAGCAATCGCCCGCCTGGATGAATACGTCGAACGGCTTCCCGCTGAGCCGGGAAGAAGCGCTGGCCAATTTGCGGACGCACATTCAAACGGTCATGGAGCATTTCGGCGACAAAGTCATGTCGTGGGACGTCGTCAACGAAGCGATGAGTGACAATCCTCCGAATCCGGCCGATTGGGAAGGCTCGCTGCGCCAATCCCCTTGGTACCAGGCGATCGGGCCGGACTACGTCGAGCAGGCGTTTCTGGCGGCGAGAGAGGTGCTGGACGAGCACCCGGAGTGGAATATCAAGCTGTACTACAACGACTACAACGAAGACAATGCGAACAAGGCGCAAGCCATTTACAACATGGTCAAGGCCATCAACGACCGGTACGCGCTGACGCATCCCGGCAAGCTCCTCATCGACGGCATCGGCATGCAAGGCCACTACAACCTCAATACGAACCCGGGCCATGTCGAGCAATCTTTGGACAAGTTCATTTCGCTCGGCGTGTATGTGAGCATTACGGAGCTGGACATTCAAGCGGGCAGCAACTACGAGCTTTCCGAGGAGCTTGCCGTCGCGCAAGGTTATTTGTACGCCCAGCTGTTCGAAATATTCAAGGCGCGCGCCGCGCGCATCGAACGGGTCACTTTCTGGGGATTGGACGACGGCACCAGCTGGAGAGCCTCCTCCAGCCCGCTGTTGTTTGACAAAAATCTGCAGGCCAAGCCGGCCTATTACGGCGTCATCGATCCGGAAGCCTTCATCGAGCAGCATACGCCGGAGCTGCCGGAAGCGAACCAGGGAATCGCGGCCTTCGGCACCCCGGTCATCGACGGCACGGTCGATGCGGTATGGAGTCAATCGCCCGAAATGCCGATCAACCGTTACCAGATGGCCTGGCAAGGGGCGACCGGAACGGCGAAAGCGCTGTGGGACGATCATCACCTGTACGTCCTGATTCAGGTAGCCGACACACAGCTGGACAAATCGAGCGCCAACGTCTGGGAGCAGGATTCCGTCGAAATATTCCTGGATCCCAATAATGCCAAAAGCAGGTACTATCAAACCGACGACGGACAATACCGCGTTAACTTCGACAACGAAACGTCGTTCAATCCGGCAAGCGCCGCGGACGGCTTCGCATCCGCAACCCGCATATCGGGTACGAACTATACCGTCGAGGCCCGAATTCCTCTCTCATCCATTACGCCCGTCAACGGCACGACGCTCGGCTTCGACGCGCAGGTCAACGACGGCAAGGACGGCGCCCGTCAAAGCGCCGCCGCCTGGAACGATACGAGCGGAACCGGCTACATGGACACGTCCGTATTCGGCGTGCTGACCCTTCAAGGCAAGGATACGATTCCGCCTTCGGCCACGGTCAGCTACAGCGAAGAAGGTCCGACGAATCGGGATGTCGTCGCCACGATGACGGCCAGCGAGCCGGTCACGATTACAAACAACGGCGGCTCCGCGAGCTATACGTTTACGCAAAACGGCAGCTTCACCTTCGAGTTCGTCGATGCGGCCGGCCATACGGGCAGCGTTACGGCGACCGTCTCGAACATCGACAAGACGGCGCCCGTCCTGAAGCTCGCCGCCGACCCGGGCGTCCTGTTTCCGCCGAATCATAAGCTGGTTCCCGTGCGCCTGACGTGGGAAGCGGCCGACGAAGGATCGGGCATCGCCTCCGTCAAGCTGGTTTCCGTGACGAGCAATGAACCGGATCACGGACGCGGCGGCGGAGACAAGCCTGAAGATATTCAAGGCGCCGATATCGGGACGGCCGACGAAATCATCCTCCTTCGCGCGGAACGATCCGGCCAAGGGAACGGAAGAATCTATACGATCGTCTACGAAGCGGCCGACCTGGCCGGCAATGTCGCAAGAGCGGAAGTCGAGGTCAAGGTTCCGCACTCCGCGGGCAACAAATAAAAAGTTTACATCTTTGTAAAAAGTCCTCAATATCGAAACCTGTATAAGCACGCATTGAAGTGTGTTTAGGAAGAGACTTATATATTCTTTTGTTCTTGTTAAAGGTAAAGCACCCGGCCTGGCCGGGTGCTTGTTTTTAAACCATTACAGACCTTTCATCTGCACACTATATTGGACTAGCTTTAGTTGCTTCTTTAGCGCCCTCTTTATCTTTAGCAGTTGGAGATGAGGCCATCGGCCAAAAACCATACATTAACTTATCGCTGTTAGCGCCTAAATACAAGTCATTTAGTCCAATTGCATGACCTAATTCGTGGGCTGCAACCGTGGCCTTTTCAGCAGCAGTAAAACTATCCATTTTCGATTTATTGAACTTAATTTTCCAACTCGTCAGATGCCCGTTACTATCCGAAGAATATTCTGTAAATACAGCAAGTGTGGAAGTGCTGGGATCTGAGTAAGTGGAAATTTTCCCATTATTTGAACTAGTACTTGTATTGGATATTGTAACAGTTCCACTCCACTTGCCTGCTCCCGAAGTCATGGCTTGACGATATGGATAATCGACTGCAACGACAGAATTGGGGATATCTGTATTCCACGTGAAACTTGCAGATGCTTGATGGTTATTGCAATCAACATAATAACCATACATTTCTCCACCTGTTTTACAAATGGAACTTGGGTGGGCAGATGATGATAGTAAAGGAAGTGTACTAAGTACAAGAAGTAGACATAAAACCGTTCTGCTCATCATTTTAGGAACCCTCATAACTCTCCCCCTATTCTTTCAATTGATATTTAATTAATTTTTCGAATTTTTCTTTACTTAACAATTGAGTTTCTTTCGTTTTGGCCAATTCCAAGATACCGTTTAATTTAGTTGTTTCTATATCCCCCTCAATCTCTATATTTTGAAGTTGCTTTTCGGATTTTGACCATTTGACGATCGAATTATCATCAATAACTTGATAAATACCAGTTTCTCCGCCAAGAATCCAATAGGTGCCCTCTGGAAAGTCTGTAGCTTTTTTGAGAATCAGTACATACTTTTCACCTGGTTGGAACAACGGCGTATCATTAAACTCGACTTTTCCATTCCCCTCCTGTAATATTTGGATAGCATCTCCAGGCGCTACACTACCTTTAAAAGTTTTTGTCACTACTGCGCTGAAAATAGTTTTTGCAGTAGGCTCATAAATTTCACCTACATTCTTAACTATGGATATTTCTGAAACAACTTCCGACAATTCTAGGGCCTCGTCAAATGGGTAGGTCATTACTAAAGCATGAGCTTTAACTTTCGGAATGGATTTGTCACTCATAACAAGAGGCGTGCCTGCCGCAAGCGAAGGTGGTCGTTTAGTTAATATCAATGTGCCTAGGATGAGAAGAATAGCCACTCCGACCAATAACCATACTCTTTTTTTAATTAGACTCACATAATCAGCTCCTTATTTGTGTTTAACAGCCAAAAATACCTAATCTAACAGTTGAAAATTAACTCCCCCTTTGTCCTCACTCATTTTATTTCGGTGCTATATACCAAACGTAGCTAATGAGAATAAAGTTCCAAATTATTTAAATATAACCAAATATTACTCACCCGGCGGCATACTGCGAAACTGTTAGGTCTATGAAGTTCATTATTGAGGCGTTTTTCAAGGTTTTTCGCAAGCGATTTCTAACGATTGAACGTAGGTGATGATTCCAGTATAAAACGAAGAAAATGGTTGCGCGTCGTACTTGTCGCAAGTCTAACTGTGCAGATGTTCGGGGCGTCGCTCATCGAAGAAATTCTATTGGGCTTCGTTTTTGCAATCAATGTTATTTTCTACGACTGACCAATTATTTAACAAATATTTCCGATGTCTCTATCGAAGGATTAGGAAGCCACTTTGACGGAGGTTACCCCATACCCTTTCCAAAGAATCTAATCATTCCCGAAAAGGAAATCTACTTCCATCGGAAATCCAGCATTGTCCATACTGCGGCACGAAACTCAAACGGCATCACATTGCTTGGAAACAGAATGTCAGTACTCTCTCAGGTGTAATCCCGGCTTGGAGCATGGCTTACGTCTGCAGCGGTGCAGATTGCCCTTATTCAAAACCGTACTACAAGTCCGCCGAAGCATGGCGTTTGTGTATGAAGAATATTTGTCGGTCAGCTTCGCTTCAAGCAACACATGACCATCGCCGAGATTACTGAAGTACTGAACCAACGCAGAGTATCTACGTCTGAACGCAATTCCCAACGACTATACGAGCATTACCTCACATTGCTTCGGGCCAGCGTAACGGACCATATCAAACAAACGCTCAATCAAGTTGCCAAGGAACACGGCGGCATCATGATTTCCATGGATGGCGTGCAGCCTAAAAAAGGGAACGAGACGCTTTACGTGATTTGAAAGGTATTCAGCGGCACCATATTATCCGCCCAAAACTTAAAGAGCGGCTCTGCAGAAAAACTCAAAAAGCTCATCTTTCCTGTAATTGAATTGGGCTTCCCCCGTCGGGATCGTCACGGACGGCCAACAGTCTATCTGATTGGCGATGGAGTCGCTGTTGCCGGACGTGCCGTATCGATGTTGTCAGTACCACTTTCTGAAAGACATCGCGAAGCCCGTTGTTGATTTAGACCGCAAACTCAAAACCGGAATTAATAAAAGCCTTCGAGGGATTCGCGAAATCGAGAGCTGCGATGGGCATATAGACTGAGTGAAGCAACCAAATGCAGACGTTTTAGAACCAATCCCGAATTAAACTTACGGAAATCCGAGAATTCATATTGCATGTTAATTGGTCAGTTGTAGTTTTTTTGCGTTGGACTCCGTTGTAACAACTCTGTCGTGAATCAATTGAACCGGATGATGATTGTCGGGGATGATTGCGCCAACCGCGCTGATTTGTTCGCGGACATTTCGATCGGATTATCGAATACAGTCCATTCCACGCCTTCCGTGCATGCTGGCGTCGTCAAGGATCCGTCATACCGGTAAGCCGTTTTGTCCTGCGGCAGCAGCGTATTCAAATCGATAGCTCTTTTGCAAAGCTTCATCGAAAGGATACGTCATGATTAACGCGTTGACTTTTGCTTTCGGAGCGGCATGGCCGGCAGTTTCAGGGGGACCGCCTTCTGCAAGCAAAGGCGACCGGTCTTGTATGAACAACAATGGGCACAGCAGTACAACAACCGCTCCGATCAACAACCATGTCCTTTTTGTCTCGAATCTCACGCCATCTCCCCCTGATCCATTCGTGCTTCAGTAATTACCAAACGCAAGCGAAAGTAAGAAAGTTTCATTTCGGGTAAAAAGAAAGAGAGCACCTGATGCGGTACTCTCTCTGTCCGGTACGGCCGGCAGCCCCTTACTTTGAACCCCAAATCGATTTGTTGTTGGAGCCGATGAGCGAAAATGTCATGACGGTATTCCGGCTGGACAGCTCATTTCTTTGCTTGAAGAAGACGCCCTTGTAGGTAACTCCGCCGATGACCATCGTGCAGTAATAGGTTCCCGGCGTATACGACCATGTGCCTGTCACATTGCCCGTTATCGTGCCGTTCGAATTCAACGTCACGCTTTGGGTCGGCAGCATGCCGACGCCCGACGTGGAAGCGTCCAGCCCCATATCGATAAACTGGTACGTTCCCGTCATGTCGCTCAAGCTGTATCCCGCAGACGAAATGCTGCTTCCCAAAAATTCGTATACGGCGGTTACGGGCCAATTGTCGGCGTTCATGAATTGCTGGTGCACGCGCACTTCATGCCCCTCGGTGCCGTTATTGAATCGGGTATGGTACACCAAATATCTCAGGCCGTCCGTATCGATCAAAGCGGAGTTGTGGCCTCCCGACTTGTACCCGATCGGCAATCCCGACAAATTGTAATTTCCGAACAGCTTGATGCCGTGATTCGATTGATTGACCGATGCGGACGAATAAACGGCCAAATTGCCGGCGGCATCGGTGTACGGTCCGTCGACGGACGTTGAGCGATATAACCGGATGTGATAGCCGCCCGAATTGCCTAACCAGCCGTAAGTGACGTATAAATAATAGTATCCTGCACTCGGGTCGTATACAATAAAGGGAGCTTCGCCGGATTTGCCGTATCCGCCGGCGATTCGCTTGCCGAAGTAGCGGTCGGTATTGCCGTTGTCCGAGCCCGGATAATACGGCCTGCCCGTCGCCTTGTCGATCTGCAAAATATACATGCCGCCGGACCAGGAACCATAGGACATCCATAAGTTCCCCGAGCTGTCATACACGAGCGCGGGGTCGATCGCATTCGGGAAAAGGGTGTTGTTGAATCCGCCATTGCTCAAAAACCAGCTGCTTCTCGTGCCTGATAACGTGCCGTTGTCGATCAGCTCCGGAATGTTCGTATTTCTGAACCAGGTATCCACCGTCTTTGTGCCCAGTGACGAGGTGGTCGTGATCGGATTGCTGCCGCTCGTAAATCCGGAATAGACGATCGTATCCACATATTCGTACGGACCCGTAACCGACTTCGATACGGCGAATCCGATAGCGGACCGGATATAGGTCGATGACGTGGAGTAATACATCATATAGGCGCCTGTCGAACCGTCCGCCCATACATACAAAGCGTTATAGATCGGAGCAGGCGCCCATACCGCGTGCCCTCCCGAACTGTCCTGATCGTTATACCCGGCCCAAGCGTACGAAGGAGCCAGCGCTTGTACCAGCGGCGTACCTGAACTTCTTGATGCGTTGCCCGTGCCGCCGGCTTTGACCAGCTTCCACTTTTGCATATCGCCGCCCCAATACGACCACTGCTGCACATTGGCGCCGTTAGCCGTACTGCCGTCCACGACATCAAGCGCAGCCGAATATCCCGATGCCTTCGTCAGGAAAGAAACGGTGCCGTCGGCGTTTTGCTGAATGCGAAACAGCTGATTCGTGCCGCCCCAATACGACCATTGTATAATGTTGGCTCCATTGGCGGACGATCCGTTCGTGACGTCGATCGCGCTGTTATAGGACGAATTGGCGGTCAGAAGATAATAGTCGCCGTTACCGTGATGCATAATTCTGAACTTCTGCGCATTGGAGCCGTTATAGCCCCATTGCCGTATATTGGCGCCATCGACGGAAGCCCCGTCCGCGACGTCCAAATATAACCCGCTGTTCCTGTTCTTGATATAATAATAGCCTTCATAAGTAGTGGCCGCATACAAGCTTGCATTGCTGTAGCCTTGCGTCCCCACATAAGTCCAGTTCCTTAAATCCGTCGTTTGAGCTTGAGCCAAATGGGAACCGAAAATATAATACCGATTTGTTGCGGAATCGTAATAAACGGAAGGATCATGAACCGTAGCCCTCGTCGTTGTCGAAGTCGTCGAAGAACTAGCCGCTCCATAGGCGCTGCTTGCGGCAGCCGCCAATAAGGCGATCGTCAAGGCTAAGGCAAACAGCTTCTTGCTCCATCCTTTATGGAAAAGCGCCATACTGCCATCGTCTCCTTTCCCGTCCACAAAATTAAAGCGTTTACAAAATTACGGTTTCAACATGCGCAGACGCCGATCGGCCATCCGGAAATCGTTGTCCGTCACAAAACAATCGATAATAATAACGTTAACAGAATAGCATTATCATAAACCACCTTCCTTCCGACTCGCCGTTGAGACCCATTATACTGATGTTCGGATCCATTCAACCTTATCTTATACGATTCCTGCATAGAAGTAAGAGGGGTTTTGTCGGAAACTTTTCGTTTTATAAATATTTTTATTAAATCATTAATATATATAAAATTCCCTGAATGCAGGCAAAAGCCATCACAGAATTTCCCCTGTCCATAACCGCCGCATTCTCCCCTGCGAACATGTCCCCCTCGACATTTGGAGGTTCGTATGCGCGAAAGTCCCGTTGCATGAGCATCGCCCGTTCTAATGATTATTCCCCCGCCGCTGCGAACCGGCTGTTTGCTTATGATGCTGTTCCAATGATTATTGTGGCACCTTCCCGTTTCGGCCTATACTTTTCAATGAATTTGCGTAAGCGTTTTCAAATCATTGAACCGGAGGTGCTGATTTCAGTATGAAACGGAAAAAATGGCTGAGCGCCGTACTCGCCGCAAGTCTGACCGCGCAGCTGTTCGGCGCTTCGCTCTTCGGAGCGGAAAGCGCTTCGGCCGCTGCCGTGCCGATCCATGGGGCCGGGTTGCCAGAAGGGTGGAGCGCGGCCAAAATGTACGGGTCGGAAGCAAACGATCCCGGAGCATCCGCCGTACAGTTCGCCAATCGCCAATTCGCCCTGTCCGCGGAAAAGGGCAAGGTCGATTCCGGCGGCGACAACGTCGTATACGCCTTCATGCCCGTCGCCGGAGACAAAGACTTTACGTTTACGGCCCGCATCAGCGGCTTCGAGCGCAGTTCAAGCCAGTCCTGGGCGCTAATGATGCTGAAGGACGGTACCGAGTATGACTCCCCCATGGTTTCCGTCGGACTCGACTTCAACGGCGGGAACGTGCGGGTTCGGGACTACCGGCGCTTGAACGGCGCCGGCGGCGGCAACACCGTGTTGACCGCCGAAGAGACGGCGAATCCGGTCTACGTGCGCATGCAGCGCGAAGGGGCTTCGCTCCGATTTACGTATTCCACGGACGGCGGCGCCACCTACAAATCCCGCACGAACTACAACGACAACCTCAACGATCATTACACCTATTTGAACAAAGAAACGCTGCAGCTCGGATTTGCGGTTTCCACCGGCTCGGCCGTGTTTGACGAAGTCAGCTTTGTCGTTGACGGCGCAACCGTCTTTGATTCGAATGCGGTCCCGGTCGACAACAACCCGCCCGAGGCGCCGGCCGGCTTGACGGCCGCCGGCCGCAGCCATGCCGTCGAGCTGAGCTGGAATCCCGTTCCGAATGCCGCGTATTATCAGGTCAAAGGCGGAATGCAAGACGGCGGTCCGTACGACGTATGGCTGGATGCCGTCGCCGGCACTGCGGCAACGATCGACGGCTTGGAGAACGGCGTGCCGTATTATTTCGTCGTTGCCGCCGGCAACGCCAACGGGCTGAGCGCCGATTCGGCGCAAGCGACGGCCGTGCCGGCCGGCCTGACCGTGCCGGGACCCTTTGAAATGGCCGGCTTCTCCGCCTACAACACCGGCGGGGGAATGCTTGAACCGGGGGACGCCGGCTACTTCCAGGTCTATGACGCCGCCGGCCTGCGCGCGGCGCTTGCCCCGAACTCGGGAGCCAAAGTCATTGAAATTATGAACGACCTGGATCTCGGATGGAACGAAATTCCGTCCGAAGCGCGCGCCGCGCCTTTTGCCAAACATAACGATCCGCTTCTTCATCCGGTGCTGCTGCAAACGGGCGTTACCAAAATTACGGTGGACAACGCGCACGGACTGACCATTTTCTCAAAAAACGGTTCCGCCATCCGTCATGCCTCCCTCGTCTTCCGCTTCAGCTCGAACATCATTATCCGCAACCTGACGTTCGACGAGCTGTGGGAGTGGGACGAAGCGACGCTGGGCGATTACGACCGGAACGACTGGGATTATATTTCGCTCGAGAACGGCACCCGCAAAGTATGGATCGATCACTGCACCTTCGGCAAGGCGTACGACGGCGTCGTCGACGCCAAGGGCGGCAGCGGCGGCATTACCATTTCGTGGAGCACCTTTCTGGGGGACGACGCATCTCCGGGCAGCTGGGTATCTCGGCAAATCGAGGCGCTCGACCGGCTGCCGGCCAAATACCCGAAATACGGCCATTTGCTCCAGTCGGGGCTGACCAAAGAGGATATAATCGCCATAGTTGCCGGGCAGAAAAAAGGTCATCTGATCGGCGCTTCCGAATTTGCGTCCGACAACGGCGACCTGGAATTGACGCTCCATCATAATTACTACAAAGACATGATGGACCGCATCCCTCGCCTGCGCGCGGGCAATGCCCACGTCTACAATATTGTGGTCGACAATTCCGATTCCCGCACGGCAAGCAAGCGCATAACGGACGAGATGGCGGCCGCCATCGCCGAGGCCGGCTTCCACTTCGGAGTGACGAGCAACGGAGCCATTTCGACGGAGGACGGCGCGTTGCTGATGGAGAACAGCGTCATGACCGATGTCGTGTTCCCGCTGCGCAACAATCAGAAGGATGCCGCTTTGTCTGCCTATACGGGAAAAATCAAAGCGGTAAATGTGCACTATTCAATGGATGAGCTGTCCTATACGGGAGACAGCGACACCGAAGGCAGCCCGCTCGCTCCGGTGCCCGCCCCCGCTGCCGCGTTCAGCTGGAACACGCCGGACGGGGAGCTTCCGTATCTATACGCTCCGGACGCGCTTGACGGCTTGGAAGACACGCTGATCGCCTATGCCGGCGCAGGCAAGCTGTATTGGGACAGCGGCAACTGGTTGCGGACGAGCGGCTACATCGGCGAAGCTCCGTACGGGACGGAGCCGGGTTTTGCGCCGACAATCGTTTCCGGTCTTCAGGCCTCGCCGGAAGACGGCGCCGTGTCGCTCCGCTGGGGCAAGGTCGCCGCAGCCGACAGCTATACGGTGTACCGGAGCGATGCGGCGGACGGTACCTATGAAGCTGTCGCGCATCATGTAGCGCATAACAACTATGTCGATGACGGATTGCCGAACGGGACGACCTATTATTACCGGGTGAGCGCGTCCAATGCGAACGGCGAAGGTCCGCGGTCGCCGGCCGTTGCAGCCGCTCCGCTGGCATTAGCCGCCCCTGCCGCTCCCGGCGGCTTGACCGCGACCAGCGCGAGTACGAAGATCATCCTTGACTGGAACGAAGCCGCGCACGCGGATTACTACATCGTTCAGCGCCGGACCGCCGGAACCGGCGAATATACGGTCATCGCGCCGCAAGTGTTCTCCTCCGGCTATGAGGACTTTACGGCCGGTGCGGATACCGAATACGAATACGCGGTCATCGCCGTCAACGGCGCCGGGCACAGTCCGGCGACGGCACCCGTCCGCGCGCGTCTCGTCGATCTGATCGACGTGTCGGAGCTGAAGCCGCTTCTTCACGATACGTTCGACAACGAAGCGACGGGCGGCCATCCGCAGCATTATACGATCGCCGAGGATGCGGGAACGGTCGAAGTTGCCGAAGTGCCAAGCGCCGACAACAAAAGCTTGAAGTTGTTCGACGACCGGACGGGCGTCGTGCAAGCCGACCGCCGGTTTGAATCGCAATCGAAGATTGCCGCCGTGCAGTTTGACTTTATGCATGAAGCGAAAGCGAACTCCATTAAAGTGATGCGGTTGGCTTCGTCGGCCGGCGAAGGCGCGACGGGCAACAGTTATGCGGCGGCGGCCATCGAAACGAACGGCGGCCATCTCGCCTATCGGACGAACAATGGCTATACGCCGTTCCTGATGAACTACGAGGCCGGCGTCTGGTACACGATTACCGTCATAGCCCATTTGGAAAGCGGCAAAGCCGACGTTTACGTCGACGGAATCGTCGCGCTGGAGCAAATCGGATTATTTAACGCCGTTGAAGATATCTCCATCGTTCAAACGTTTACGGCGAACAACAATTCGGCCAATGCCTACTATCTGGACAATATTCGGGTGTACGGAGAGCCGGACGGCGGAACGGATCCGACGACACCGCCCGGTCCGGGACCGGTCGCACCGCCCGTCATACCGGGCAGCGCCGGACCTTCCGTGACCGTTAACGGAGACGGTGAAGCGATTGTTTCGCTCGTTCCTGCGGCCATTGTCGATTCGAGCGGCCTCAAGCGGCATATCGCCGAAGTGAATGCCGCGACGTTGTCGGACGCGATGAACAAGCTTTCGGACGAGACGCATCTCCTTACGCTGCGTCTAAACGACGCAACGGCCGTTGGTGAGAACGATCGCATGTCGGATGTGGAAGTGCGCATTCCGGCGGCGGCGCTGCAGCAAGCGGCCAGCGGCCATGAGCGGCTGGAGCTGAGAGTCGAGGCGCCTTTCGGCAGCTATCGGTTTGCATTAGCCGCTCTGGATGTAACCGCATGGCTGGCGGAGCATGGACTGGCGGAGGCCGAATCGGCGACGGTTGCAATCTCGATGACGCAGCTGTCCGGCGACGGCGCGGCGGCGATCGTCCGGGACGCGGAAGCGGCCGGGCTTGCGCTCCTCTCTCCGGCTGTCGACTTCAGCGTCACGCTGCGCCACGGCGCCAAAGAGCATCCGGTTTCCGAGCTGAACGGATATGCCATTCGGACGATTGCGCTGCCCGCTTCGTCCGGGACGACTATAGCGGGTGTCCTCTATGATCCGGATACCGGCACCTTCACGGGCGTGCCGACGCTGATCGCAGACGGTGCCGCCTCTTTGCGAAGAACCGGCAACAGCATCTATGCTATTGCCGCAGCCGACCGGTCATTTACAGACTTGAACGGACACTGGGCGCAAGAGGACGTCGAGCGCATGGCCTCCATGCTGTTCGTCCAAGGGATTGGCGACGGCCGGTTCGATCCCGATTCGTCCATTACCCGGGCGCAATTTGCGGCGTTGCTGACCCGCGTCCTCGGACTGGCGGCGGCAAGCGGCCCGTCCTTCCCGGACGTATCCGAGAGCGACTGGTTTGCCGGTGAAGTGGCCGCCGCCGCCCGGCACGGGCTGATTGCCGGCTATGAAGACGGTACCTTCCGCCCTCACGAACGCATCACGCGCGAGCAAATGGCCGTTATGCTTGCAAGAGCCTTGAAGCTTGCAGCCGTGTTGGGCAGCACGGCTTCACCTGGTGGCTTGCCGGACGAATCGGCAGCCGCTGTACTTGACGGCTTCGCGGACGGCGCCAGCGTCCGGGATTGGGCTGCGCCCGCCTTCGCCGCCGCCGTGGATGCCGGATTGATCCAAGGAACGCCTTCCGGCGCCTTGGCGCCGCAGCGGCAAGCTACGCGGGCGGAAGCGGCCGTCACGCTCCTTCGGTTCCTTCAGCACGTAAAATTTATATAGGGTGAATAAGTGCAATCAGGGTGTCCCGTGAGCGACCGGGGCACCCTGATTTTATTGACAGTAACGTGTTGAATCCTTGCAAAAAACTCGCGTTTCTCATGGGCACATTATATTCCTGCTACGCAGGCGCGTCATCCGCTTATCAACCAGCCGAGCTTCTGCGATATCGCGTATGGGTTAGAAGCCCGTCTTCGGTATTTCAACCGGACGTTCGCTTGCCGGAGCCAGCTCTCCCGCCCGAACGCGGTACATCCGGCTGTGCGCTTCGCGCATCGCCTCCGTAAACAGATGATACGGACGCTGACACACGTCCACGGCGCCGATCTGGTAGTTTTCCCCGTCAAAGCGGCCCAACACCGGCTGATCGTTCAGCTGGAAATAATGAACGCCGATCAACTCGGGAACGGCGGCGGCATTTTCGACAAAATACCGGTATGCCTTGCCTCGATCCTCCTGCGTCGCCAGCGCTCGAATGCCGTAGGCCGGCATCCCCGCATCGGCCGCTCCAAAATGAAACTCTCCGATCATCAGCGGCATGCTCAACTTATCGCTTATGCGCCGGATCATCTCGCTCGGCGGCTCCATCTGGTAGCAATTGATCGAGAAGACGTCGAACGCCTCGCAGCCCTCCAGGACGTCTTCGCTGCCGACCCAGGCGTAGCGCATGCCCAGATTCAAATGATTCGGAGCCGCCTTCTTGCAATACTTCGCTGGAATTTCCACATAACGCCGAATCATCAGCCGGTTGAAGGCGGTAAAATCGGCCTTCCGGCCGGGCTGCTCCATGATTCTCTGGTCATCGAGCCAGCCGGAATCGCCAATAATATCGCTAAAATCTATAAATTCGCCGTCCCACGCCTCGTTCAAACGGTCAATCGAGCCGTATCGGTCACGCAGCCATTCCGCCAATTGCGCCTTGCTTGCGAACAGTCTCGGGGAGCGCAGCATTTGCTCCGTCAGATCGAGGCCGTCCACGAACGCCCAATGCGGCTCATTGCGCATAAAGTATCCGATCAGCCGGCGATCCTCCCGAAGGGGCAGCAGCTGCTCCGCAAACGCTTGGGCATTGCGGTCGTATTCCTCGCTGAACACGTCGGGGAAATCGCGAAACAACTTGCCGGCGGTTTCCGGAAAATCGGTCATCGGATAGACATACGGCAGTTCCGAATAGCGGATAAACTTCGGATGCGACCAATTGCCGATCGTATTAATCCCCCAATGTTTCATGCGCCGTTCGGTCAGCTCCATCCATCGCTCGCGCCAGTCGCCGCCGAAAGCACGGATCAGATTCGCTATGCCGAAGCTGTAGCCCCCGCGCTGCCACGCTTCGCGGAACTCCTCGCCGGGCTCGAACGGCTGCGGCAGCAGATGCTCCATCCCGTCCAGTCTGGCTGCTTCTGCGGGATGTATACAGTCCATTCCCGCGCTGAACAGCGCATAACCGTCGGGATCAACGAACCACCAGCGCTCGCCGTCATGCACCGTGCGGAAATAGCCGCTCGCCTCGAAGCGAAGCGCCTTCCAGCCGCCATAGCGGCCGTACTCCGCCGTCGGCGCCGCTTGTCCGCGCAGCTGCTGCAACTCGTCGTTCAGCTCCCGCACGAGAGCCGCCGCGCCTTCCGTCTTGCCGTTCCACTCCTTGCCCGAAAGCTGCCCCAGCTCGTCGATATACGGCCTTGCAGTGTACCGGAATGGAGGCGGCTCCTGTTGTAACGACAATTGCGAGACAACGAGGCTCCTGGGCACAACCGAAGGGATAGTCGCGATCATCAGCTCCTTAATCCGTCTGCGGTCGACAAAGGCGTCCCCTCGCAACACCGACTGCAGCACGCCCGGGAAACGATCAAGGAACAGCTTCTCCCCGCCCAGCGCCGCAAGCGGCAGACACAGCGTTGTCTCGACTCGCGGCAGAACGCCGTAGTGCACCGTCACCACGCGGCCCGTATCGTCCGTGAAGGAAAACAGCACCACCAGCACATCGTGGCATTCATGATAGATATCTGCAACCACATAACGGTATTCGCTCCATACATTCGCTGGCAGCAAGGCAGCGTCCAGGCGCGCGCCTCCGCCGTCGGGCGGCGCATTGAGACGAATTCCCTCATCGCCCCAAGGCGTCAGCCTGGCATCCGCCACCCCGCGGAAAGCGGGAAGCGGCAGCTTGAACCGTTCCATACGCATCATATCCCCCTTTATTCTTTGACTGCGCCAAGCACGATGCCTTTGACGAAATATTTTTGCAGGAACGGGTAAATGATCAGCACAGGCAAAGCGCCAATAAAAATTTGAGCAGACTTGACGGTGCGCTGCGACAAGTTTTCCATATCTTGAGGATTGATGCTCATCTTGCTGAAGTCCTGCTGCACCACAACCGTCTGAAGGAAGGTCGCCAGCGGATATTTGCTTGTATCCATCATATAGATCAGCCCGTCAAACCAGGAATTCCAATGTCCGACCAGCGTAAACAGCGTAATCGTGGCCAGCGCCGGCATCGATACCGGCAGATGGATGCTGAACATGGTCCGGAACAGTCCGGCCCCGTCAATAACAGCCGCCTCCTCCAGTTCTGCCGGAATTGTGCGGAAAAAGTTGAGCAGCAGAATCATGTTGTAAACGCTTAACGCCATAGGCAGCACCAGCGCCCAAATCGTATTGATCAGCTGCAGGTTCGTAATGAGTATATAGCCCGGAACCAATCCTCCGGAGAACAGCATCGTAAACACGAAGAACCACATGTAGACATTGCGAGATTTGAAGGCGGTGTTGCGCCTCGACAACGCATAACCGGCAAACACGATAACCGTCATGCCTATCGCTGTCCCAAGCACAGTCCGATAGATCGAATACAGCAGCGCCTTGATAAAGGCGGGATTGTCAATCGTTTTGGCATAGGACTCCAGCGTAAAGTCCACCGGCCACAAATTGACGATGTTTGCCGTAGCTGCCGCTTTGCCGCTGAACGACACCGCAAGGACGTGAACAAGCGGCAGGATGCACAGCAAGGACACGACGATTAGCAGTAAATGATTGAAAATATTGAAAACTCGATAGCCGACCGTTTTGTGATACACAGGCACTCCCTCCTTCTGTCTAGAAAATCCGATAGTTGCCAAATCTGTACGCCAACCGGTACGCCGCGATAATTAGCACAAAGCTGATAACCGACTTGAACATGCCGACCGCCGTCGCGAAGCTGAAGTCGCCCTTCACCATGGCGGCGCGGTACACGAACGTATCGATGACGTCGCCCTTGTGGTATACAAGCGGATTGTAAAGGTTGAAGATTTGATCGAAGCCCGCATTCAGCACGTTGCCAAGCTGCAGTGTCGCCACCACGACGATAATGGGCAGCATGGCCGGCAGCGTCACATGAATCGTTTGCTTCAGCCGGGTTGCCCCGTCCACCTCGGCCGCCTCGTACAAGGCCGGGTTGACGCCGGCGATCGACGCGAGGTACACAATCATCGCAAATCCAAACTCTTTCCAAATATCGCTTACGACCAGCACGAACCGAAACCAGTCGCCGTCGCCGAGAAAGAAAATCGGCTGCAGCCCGAACCAGTCCTCCAGCATCCGGTTGACGATCCCGCCTTTGACGGACAACAGATCGATCAAGATCCCGCCGAGAATAACCCAGGACAGGAAATGAGGCAGATAGACAAGCGTCTGTATGCTTCGTTTGATGCCCTGCTTGCGCACCTCGTTGAGCAGCAGCGCCGTCACGATTGGCACGACAAGGCCGCAGACAATTTTCAGCACCGAAATAATAAGCGTATTCCAGATCACCTGCACCGACTCGTCAAACATAAACAAGGAATGGAAGTGCTTCAGCCCCACCCATTGGGAATTCATGAAGCCGAGCCAGGGCTTGTAGTCCTGAAACGCCATCACAAGCCCCGCAATCGGAACATAGTGGAACACGATGGCGATCAGCGTAGCCGGCAATATCAGCAAGTGCAGCGGCCATGTTCTGGCAATCCCTTTGCGCCAGCTCTTCATAAGAATTTCCCCTCTCCGAAATTGCATTTCTATCCGCATCTGCTACTATTATAGCAACGGGCTTCAGGGGTACCTATGCTAATCTCTTAACATCTATAACCCTGCCCATAACCTAATCTGCTGCCACTACCAACAGGCGGTGATCGACGTGATAAAATATAAAATATTCCATAACCTGCTCATGATGCTGGCAATCTTGCTCATCCCGGCCACCTTGCTGTTCGCCTATGCGAATCAAGTCAGCAGAGAAGTAGTCAAGCGCACGCTGGAAAGCTCCTCCTCGAAGCAGCTCGAATTTGCCGTGCAGCAGATGGAGCAGTCGCTTCGTCAGCTGGAGAAACAGACGCTTGTGCTTGCCAATGACTCAACGGTTAAATCTTACTCCAGCTCCTGGGAATTTTCCGAATATTTAAACCACTTGCTGATCCGTACGACTATAGAAGAGAGGCTGGAGCTGATCAGCCAGGCCGAGCCGCTGATCCATCGGCTGTCGGTTTATTGGCCGTCCTTACGCGAAGCGGTCTCAACGTCGGAAGCGTTCCGCTACAATCACGAGGAGCTTCTCAGCAAGCCGACGAACAAATGGTTTTCGAGCAAACAGGACGACAAGCTGACCTTCCATCTCCTATTCGCCGACACTTCCATCGTGGCTCCGGATTTCAGCAATGTCATTGCGGCGGTCGAAACGACCGTGTCCGGCGCTTATTTAAGATCCGTATTGGATGGTCTTGACGAGTCCGGCAACGGCAAATCGTTTTTCCGCTTTTCTGAAACCGATGTGATCGGTCCTGTCGACGACGATCTGCTGGCGCAAATTGACCGGCAAGGCGTATTCGAGCAAAACATAGCTTCCCATCCAAAGCTTAACGTGTTCGATATGGACGGTACGGAATATTTGGTACAGTCGATGCGCATCCCTTCCCTGGACGGCACGCTGGTGAGCTACATCAAGCTTGGCGAGTTTCTGCATCCGCTGCAGGAGGTCAACTGGCTCGTCAACGGCAGTCTGCTGCTTTTGTTTATAACAGGAATCACGATTTCCTATATGTTCTACCGGAACTTCCGGATGCCATTTGGCTATTTGGTCCGCAAAATTGAAAATTTGGGCAAAGGCGATTACGGAAGCAGAGCCACGCTCAAAATGAACAACGAGTTCGACTTTCTGTTCGACCGATTTAATGAGATGGCTTCGCGCACACAGTCGCTGATTGAAAACGTTTACGAGGAGAAGGTGCGTACTCGCGAGGCTGAATACAAGCATTTGCAATCGCAGATCAATCCGCATTTCTTGTACAACTGCTTGTTCTATATTGTCAGCATGGCGAACAAATCGCCCGCCGCCGTCGTCTCCATGGCCAAAAATTTGGCCGACTTTTACCGGTACATTACCCGCAAGGCCGGCGAAAACACAACGTTGGAAGACGAAGTCCGGCTCATCCAAAGCTATCTGGAGGTGCAGTCGCTCCGGAACAAACGGCTTGTCTACACAATCGCTGTTCCTTCAACCATGCTGAAGCTGTCTGTGCCCAGCCTGCTGCTGCAGCCGATTGTTGAAAATGCGATCATTCACGGCATCGAGCAGAAGCGGGAGGCCGGCAAAATCACGATTGCGGGCACCGTCTTGGGCAACTTATATTCGTTGTATGTCGACGATGACGGGGCCGGCATGTCGGAGCAAGAGATCAAAAAGTTGAATGAGCATATTCACGGACCATACCGGGCCGATGAAGAGATGGGCTGCGGGCTGCGGAACATCCATCAAAGGCTGGTCAACCGCTACGGGGGCTCATCCGGACTGTCCTTCTCCATCAATGAATGGGGAGGCTTCCGCGTAACGCTGCAAATTATTCATATCGCACAGGAGGGTTCACATGAACATACTGCTCGTGGATGACGAGGACTATGTGCTGGATTACTTGGAAACCGAAATGCCGTGGCAAGACTTGGGCATATCGGAAGTGCATCGGGCGGAGTCGGCCAAGCAGGCAATGGACATTGCCGCGCGCGTGCCGCTCTCGATCGTCATTTCCGATATCCGGATGCCGGAGCGGAGCGGGCTGGAGCTGCTGTCCTCGCTGCAGCGCCACTCCCCCGAGACCAAGGTGGTCATGCTGTCGGGCTACTCCGACTTTTCCTACGCCGTCAAGGCGCTGCAGCACGGCGCCTCCGACTACTTGCTGAAGCCCGTAACCGAAGAGGAGGTGACAGCCTGCCTGCGCAAAATCATCGTCAAGATTGTGGAGGAAACCAAACGGCGTGAGCGTCTGAACTCGGCAAGCGCCGTGCTGAAGCTTGGTTTGGGACGGATGCGGGAGCATTTGCTGCTGGATTTGCTGATGGGCAAAAAATACAGCTCCGATGAATTACGCAGCCATCTTCAGGCGCTTCATCTGCCTTTGGAACCTGACAGCCGCTGCGCGCTGTCGCTCATCCGCGTCGAGGCGAGAGCCGACGTCCATTCGCGGGAAGACTATGAGCTTCTCAGCTACGCCGTCCTCAACATGGCCGAAGAAACGCTGTACGGAGAAATTCGGGAAACGTCCCCCCTCTGGTTCGGCAAGGATCATCACCGTTTTATTATTGCGGTTGTTCCTGTCGACAATGACGGGCTGTACGAGGAGAAGCTGCGGCAGTTCGCCGGGCTGCATCGGAACGTTTCCGGTTACCTGAAGCAAACCGTATCGATTGTGCTGACCCCGCCCTTCGCCCTGCAGGCCTCGCTTCAGCAGCGCTACACGGAGGCACTGAACGCATTATGGCGGCATGCGGGCACGCGCAGCGACCGCTTTCTTCCGATTCGGGAGCTGGCAGACGGCGGCGGCGCCACAGAATCGGCGACCAAATCGCTGTCGCGGCTGCACCAGTCGCCGGCCTTGCGGCAGCTGATGGAGCTCGGCCAATGGGACGAGGCCGTCAGCCGTCTCGACTACATTCTTGAGGAATTGGATATGCCCGCTTGCGGCACGAAGCAGCATGTGATGGAAATGATCTATTATTTGTTCAGCAGCTTTTCTTTCCTGGCCCACAAGCAAGGCGACTCCTTCGCCGACATGGTCGATATCGCCCGGTTTCAGCACGAGGCGACCTATTACCACTCTACCGCCCAGATCAGAGAGCTTGCGCTGTCCGTGATGGAGCAGTTCAAGCGTTCCTTGCAGGAGGTGTCTTCGCATCGCAACCATATTATCCGCCAGGTCCATGAGTTTATCGACCAGCATTTGAAGGAGGATGTGTCGCTGACAAGAGTGGGGGAGCATGTGTATCTGCATCCCGTCTATTTGTCGCGGCTGTACAAGAAGGAGACGGGAGAAAGCCTGTCCGCCTACATTACCCGAATCCGGATGGAGAAGGCAGCGCAGCTTCTTACCTCCACCAACATGAAGGTAGCCGACATCGCGCTGGAGGTCGGCTATCAGAAAACGCAATATTTTATTCATATTTTCAAAGAGTTCTACAGCTGCACGCCGCAAAATTACCGCAATCGCTGAAGGTTGGATGGTCGATACTTCCGGCGGCCAAGCGATTTTGCTGTGCTGCGCCAACTCCATTCGACACAATCCCTCGTTTATGAAGCGTTTAGTCAAACGTAAAAAGAAAGCCGACTCCGGCACACAACCGGAATCGGCTTGCTGGTGTTGCGTTCACAACAAACGCTACTCGTCGCCCTGCTCGGTTTCCTCCACAATCGCAAGCAGCAGCGTTACGGCTTCCGCTCGGGTTGTCAGTCGGGCGGGCGCAAAGCGGTTGTTCCCCATTCCTTGCATCAAGCCCTGCTCATAGACTGCCGCAATATACGGTCTGGCCCAGACGGGCGACCGATCCCAGTCGCTGAACGGAGGCGCTGCGTCCGGAAGCGGCTCGAGACCGAGCAGCCTGACGATCATCACCGCCATTTCGCTGCGGGTCAGTCCGCGATCGGCCCGGAAGGTGCCGTCGTCGTAACCGGTGATGACGCCCGCCGCCACCGCGCCTGCGACATGCGGCTTCGCCCAAGCCGGAATTTGTCCGTCGTCGGCAAAGGCCGGCTCCGCACCTTCGGCCTTCAGGGAGAAGGCGCGCCCAAGCAATGTCGCAAACTCAGCCCGGGTAATGGTTCTATCCGGCTTGAAGCTGCCGTCTCCATAACCCTGTACGAGGCCGGAGGCCAATGCTTGCTTGACCGTTTCCGCCGCCCAATGCGTGGCCGGAACGTCAGACGGCAGCATGACGGGCGCGGCCGTTGGCGTCGGGCTTGGCGACGATAATGACGTCGGTGCCGGCGATGCGCTCGACGTTGACGTCGGGCTTGGCGACGATGTTGACGTCGGTGCCGGCGACGCGCTCGGCGTTGACGTCGGGCTTGGCGACGATGTTGACGTCGGTGCCGGCGACGCGCTCGGCGTTGACGTCGGGCTTGGCGACGACGTTGACGTCGGTGTCGGCGTTGGCGCGGCTTCTATCGTCAATTCCAGCACAACCGACTGACGGCCGTCTTCCGTCGTCAGCACAAGCTTCGTCTGCCCTTCGGCAAGAGCCTTGATCGTAATCGTGCCGCGGTTGCCGCTCACTTCGGCGAGCGCGGGATCGTCAAGCGTCGCGCTCACGTTCCGATTGGGCGCATTGAACGGCAGCACCACCGCGTCGATGCTGCGCTCCTCGCCGACCTTCAGCTCAAGGTCCGATTCGTCGACATGAAGGCCGACGACATATTCGGTCAAGCTGAAATCGTCGCAATAGACGGGCGCCGCGCCGTTCCAGCGGTAGCAGAATACCGCCGCGCTTGTGTTCGTCGGGCCGGTTGTAAATTGGAACGTCGTCTCTATGTAATCCAGGCTCGAGATCGCCTTCACGACTTGCCCGCTGCCAAAGTTTTTGACGCCGATATCCATGGAATCCGCCGCATTCGATACCTTGCCATAGCCGGTGAGCCGGTACGTCGTATTGGGCTGCAAATTCGACACCGTCTGCTCCAGCGACCCTTCGGAGCTGCCGATGCTGCCGGCCTTCAGGCCCGATCGGGCGTTGCCGTTCGCCAAAGCACCCGTTTTCCAAGAACCCCACGGCGCCAACGTTTCGTTCTCAAAGCCCGGATTGCCCATATATTTGTTATCGTATTCGAATGGCGGAACAACGGTCACATGAATGACGCCGCCAAACTCCCCTTCGGTTGCGGCAACTGTAATGAAGGCGTTTCCTTCCTCCAGCCCCTCCAGCCTGATGCTGCCGAAGTTGCCGGAGGCGGATGCCACGGTCTCATTGCTGTTCGCGATGGCGAAGGTTTTGTCGGTCGCATTGCCCGGCAGCACGCGGACGGGTATGTCGGCTTGCTCTCCAAGCTGCAGCACCACGCGCCTGTCGGCCAGCTCCAGTCCGGTTACCGGCACATGCTCCGGCTCAACGCCCGGTCCGTTGTACGCTCCCCGGTTCGGACGCTCCGTGGCCGATACTTCATGGCCCCAATAATCGAGTCCGCCGTTATCCGCAATGAGCACCCCGCTTCCCAGCGCCGGTGAACCTTGCATCAGCTTATACCCGTCCAGCGTGCCGCGTCCGATGCCGCCGCTGCCTGGGTAGACGAGCTTCGGATCTTCAGTGCTTTTGTTCGCGTCATGCGGTTCGCCGCTCGTATGAACGCCATAAATCGTATTATGGTCGAAGGTGAAAGATGCGATGTTGGACAGTCCTTCCCAAGCGCCCGCTCCTTCCAGATAGAACAAATTGTTTGTAAAAGAGATTGATCGCGGATAGCCACCCCAGCTCGAAGCGTAGATCGGTTTGGCCGTTGAGCCTTGCCCTAAATAAATGGTGTTGTTGTACACCTGCGTATTCGTCGTTGGTCCCGACAGCTGAAAGACGCGCTCCTTGTCGTTCTGGCTAATGTTGTACCGCACAATGCCGCCGTCGTTGACCGCGCCTGAAGACTGGCAGATAAGAATAAAACCGCCGTCATTGTCATGGCTGTAGTTGTACTGCACAATGGTGCCCGTCTGACCGTAATCGATATCGAAGCCTTGGCCGTCCTGGGTCGTATGACCGCCCGACGCTTCGTTGAATTGAATAAGGGTCCGGTCCGCGTTCCATGCCCAGATGCCCGCATTCACTACACCCGAGCGCATATTGAAGCCGTTTACCGTGTTGTACTGCACGACCGCGTCAACAGTAGCCATTGGCACAATACCGTCGCCGCCGACATCGTGTACATAGTTGTTCTGAATGAGCACGTCGCGGCTCGGATACCAGTTGGGCGCGCCCGTGCAGCCGCTGTCCGGCCTGCACCAGTAATCCGAGTTGATGTCGATGCCGGTGCGGTCCACTCTCGGCCCAACCGTATTCCCTTCAATCCGAATGCCGTTAAAGTTGGACGGTACGGCACCCGCCATCGTCCGCACTTTAATGCCGCTGCTGCCGTTGCCGTCCTTGACATTATTGCCGTATACGTCATGGACATGGTTGCCGACAATGCGAATATGATGTAAGGTGCCGGCATCGTTGTTGACGACGTAAATGCCGTTCTTTTTCGAGCGCTGATTGATCGATCGCCGGTCTCCGTCGTCATTCGTCACTTCCAGATTGCGAATTTCCCAAAATTGCTGGTTGTACAAATAAACGGCGGCCTCATTGCCGTTGCCGTTAATGAGCGGCGGCAGCTCCTCCTCGCCATAAACGTCGATTACGATCGGACGTCCCTCCTCGCCGCTTCCTTGCGGATGCAAGGTGCCAAGCCAAGTTCCTCCCCGCTTGAACAGAATGCGGTCTCCGGGTTGAAACACCGTCTCGTTGACCTTGTCGAGCGTCCGCCATGCGTTCGCTCCTTCGCCGGTGCCCGCGCTGGCGTCGTCTCCGGCCTCGCTGTCAATATAATAGACGTTGCCTGCCGGCTCCGCCTGCGCAGCCGGCGCCCATCCTGGAGCTGCAGCGTACAGCGCGATCAGCAGGGACATGACGAACGCAATCCTGCTGAGGCCTTTCCTCCCTGGTGCCTGCATTATCTCACTCTCCCCCAATTTTTGTCGCGTTTATTGAAAGTCGCCGTACAACGGCAACCGTTCAATCTTCGCCGCATGGACCAACGCCCCGATATGGGCGTCGAACAAATGGTCGATATAACGCTGCCTCACCTCCTCGCGCACCTCTTCCAGCGTCCGATATCCGCCTGCCTCACGGGAAAGGCTCCGGATCGCCACCAACATGCCCTGATCCTCCAGCACCGGACTGATCTCTCCTGGCTCCAAATGAAGCGCCGCATGATAGAAGTCGTTCCGGTATTTGGACAAATCGCGATAATTGGTTTCATCGATCACTTCGGTCTGCACCGTCCCGGCGCTTTCCGTCCGTCCGGCATCCAGCATTTGAGGCTCGGCCCCTTCCAACAGCTGACCGCGCAGCGCTTCCGCCCGGTCCAGAGCCGTCTGGCGCGCTTCCCCGTAGCCGTCTAAATCATCGGATTGAATCGGCACCGTCACTTTCAGCAGCTTAATGATGTCGTGCTTTCGGGCAAAACGGTCCATGTTGTCAGCAAAATAATTTTCCAGCGCGTGGTCGCTTATATCGAACCGGGTGCGCACCATCAGCTCCGTTAGACGGTTCTCCAAGTCGGCCTGCCTGTTGTCGTAGTAGTTGACCGCGCTAAAACGTTGCGGCCCTGCAATCCATTCGCCTCTGTCCAACGCCGTTTGCCGCCGCCGGTTTTCGCGCTCCAGTTCGTCCAGAAACGCCGAATATGCAGCAGACTCCAGCAAACCGTGCCGCACCGCCTCCTGCTGGATCGTCTTGACTCGGACAAGCGCATCCAGCGTTTGCTCTTTGTTGCGGTATTTTCTGTACACGAGCTGCCATTCTCCCCGCTCGATCGGTTCGCCATTCACATAAGCGACTATTTCCGGAGCTGTGCCGGACTTGGATTGGCCCGACGATACGGCCGGGATAAGCGCCGCGGCAGCGCCGACGAGTACCGCTCCCGCAATGACCACCGCCAGCATGGCTCCTCTTGTGCGCATAAGGCCTCCTCCTTTCGGTTCTATATTAGCTTTCGCATCCGACTGACGCTATGTCCCGGTCTTAACATTCGTGTCCCCATTCACAACTATTTGACAACGCTTTCAGATTCGGCATTTCGGCCATCCCGATTCCAAAAGCGGCGTAAGTCCGCATGACGCCAAAACCCGCTCCGAAAGGACGGGGCGGGTTTTGCGAGCACTCACATATTCACTTTACGGGTTAACGCTCCGGTACCACTCGTTCACTTCTTGCGTCATTTGGTCGCCGCCTTTGCTTTTCCAATCCGCCACAAAAGCGTCGAATTTGTCCAGCGGCTCATTGCCGTAAATGATTTTGGCGAACGTTTCAAGCTCCATCGTTTTCAGGTTGTCGCCTTTGCTTCTCATCGTTTCGGTTGGCGCGCCAAGGAACTCGGTCGGCGCGTTGATGCCCTGCATTTTATAGTTCAGCGCCCCCGCCCGGATCATCTCGGGATCCTGCGTCACAATTTCCTTGTGCGCCCGGGATTGCACCTCGCCGCCCTTCTCGATGTAATCGTAATTAGCCGAATCCCGGAAAGGAATGGCCGGAACGTTCCAGAACAAATTGTATTTGCCCGAGCTGGCAATCTTATCGAGCGGAGTCGGGAATTTCGTATGATCGTAGATCGGCTCGCCGTCCACAATGGCGTAATCATAACCCTCGAAGAAGCCGTCCTTGAACTCGCCCGTTCCGAACGGGTGGTCATATATTTTGTCAAAGTAGAGGAAGAACGCTTCCATGTGCTCAAAATCCTTGTTGAACATCATGACCTTCCCTTCGTTTACGTAGCCCGTGTAGCGTGCCGACTTGCCGTCCGGACCGGTCGGAAGCGGATATGCGCGCAGCTTGGCGTCCGGATTGTTAGCGATCGTATCGCCGAGCGGCCATCCATGCGCCCAGAACGGGGCGGCAATCATACCAGCTTTGCCTTGTATAAAGCTTTCCGTCGCTTTAATTTCGTCGATGGCTGCCATTTCCGGGTCCAGATACCCCAAATCGTACCATTCATGCAGCTTGCCCAGCCCTTGCTTGATTTCCGGCTGAACCGAGCCATACTGCAGCGTGCCGTCGGCCGCTGTCTGCCAAGCACCCGGAACAAACTTGCCCGTATAAGCGCCGAATACGAAGCTGATATCGGACATCCAATTCGAGAAGCCGTTGCGCGCCGAGAGTGCAAAGCCAAACGTATCCTTCTTGTTATTGCCGTCCGGATCCCCGTTGGTGAACGCATCCATAACGGCTTCAAACTCTTCGATAGTGGTTGGCGCCTGCAGCTCCAAATTATCGAGCCAATCCTGACGGACCCACAACACGGGGTTTGTCCCGTCGCCGGCGGCGAATATCGGGAGGCCCAGCAGTTGATCCCCCTTCTTCACTTGATTCAGCGAAGCGCCGTTGTCGGCATACAGCTCTTTGATACGTTCGCTTGCATACTTGTCGAATTCCTCGCTAATATCTTTCACTTTACCAGATTCGATCAGATCGGCGATCAGGTTGGTATCCTGCACGATGAACACATCGGGAAGCTGATCTTTCGAAGTCAGCGACAGCCTGATCTTCGTATGGTAAGCGCCGTTGTCCGTCGTATTCCAGAGATCCTTGATTTCGATCCCCAATCTTTCCTTTGCCCATCGGTTATGCACATTGTTGTTAATATCTTCACCGTTAATGAAGGTGTAATCAGTGCCAACTGGCCGGGCTGTCGTAATTGTAATGGGCGGATCAAATTTGCCTTCGGCATTAAGCTTGCCTGTCTGCTGGCCGGTCGGCGCTTCGGTTGCGTTTCCTCCGTTGCCGTTCCCGCCGGAAGAGCAGCCGACCACACCTGCCATCACAATTGCAAGCGTCAAAGAAATCCATTTTCTGGTCTTCATTGTTAAGCCCCTCTCTGTGATTGTTTCGTGTACACCCACATCGTAACAAAGGGACAACAATCGCGATATGCCCCGATATGAACATCTATGGCCTCTACATCAATGATGACGATGGTCGCTATTCGTTGTAAGCGGAAACGCTCAACGACAATGTTCCCAATGGAGAGCAGAGCCATGCCATGCGCAACTTCTGCATGGCGGGAGGGCGAATTTGCGGAACGAACCGGAGCCGATGAGCGAAAAAGTCATTGGATATTTTATCCACAATTAAGGAAGGCTAATGGAAATCCCGAAACGAAGAAAGGAGTTCCTATCCCTTATGCAACAACAACAACAAGCTCAAGGGCAGCAGCAGCCCGTCATGCCCCAACCGCCGCAAATCATTACTACAAAAGACCATCTTTACTTGAAGGATCAATTATCGTGGGAGCTTGTGGCCATGAAAAAATGCCGGCATTTCGCCCAAGAATGCTCCGATCAGGAAATTAGCCAGGCTATAGACAAGGCCGGTCAAATGCATCAGCGTCATTATGAGCTGCTGTTAAAGCATCTGCAAAACAATAACACATCGGAATTGCAACACATCCATCAGCTGCAACAATAAGGAGCGTGCCGAACATGAACCAAAATCAAAACCAAAATCAAAACCCGAATACGATCAAAAACCCTAAGCCGGCCTACGAACCGCAAGTTAAAGGACCTGAACTGAACGACAGAGACCGGTTAAACGACATTCTCGCGCTTGAAAAATATTTAACCGACAGCTTTAATGTATCTGCCAGAGAAGCGAGCCATGCGGGTCTTCACCAAGACATCATGACGGTATTGAACGAAACGCATCAATGCCAGTACGGGATGTACGAGCTGATGTTTCGGAAAGGGCACTATAAATTAGAGGCGGAGGAACAGAACAAGCTTGATCAGTCCCATCAGCAATTTAGCGGCTACAGCTCGCAATTTCCGTACCCGGGCACGCTTGTCCAATGAAGTGTCTTCACCGTTGCGGCTGATGCGGCACTCAAAGAGATCACGGCGTTCCGTCGGGTGCGCACAAGATTGGAAAGACCGCCTATTAAAGCGGTCTTTCCGGCCCTTCTGTTCCACTACATAGCAGAACGCAAACTCGTTATTCCACTTTCATATAAAAGAGATTCGTCACGCTGTCCTTTGTAATGGCGTGCGCGCCTGGCGCAAGCGTTACGCTGACTATGCCGTTCGTTATCGGATAACTCGTTCCATCGATCTTGATTTTGGTGCCGTCCGCCGAGTTCAACACTAAAGTTAAGGTGGAGGTTGTCGTAGTCGTAAACGCGATGCTGGTCGAGCTTTCGATTTTCAAGCATTGCGTGAGCGTCAGACCGTTATAGGTCACCGTCCCTTTGGTCGTCGACAGATTCCCTTGAATATCGAAGAAGCCGCTCGTCTTTCCATCCGTCGTGAAGTTATGCACATAGGCTCCGGCGCCCGGAGTTGGAGTCGCTGTCGCCGTTGGCGCGGCCGACGGCGTTGGAGCGGTTGTTGGCGTCGGCGCGCCCGTCGGTGCCGGAGTCGCGGTCGGCGTCGGTACGGACGGGTTGGAATTCCCTCCTACGGATACAAGCTGAGATTCGTAATTGACGATCGCCGACATCAGAGCCGAGTTCACCGCATACGAATCGTCATCCACCGCATCGTTGAAGGTCCATGCGAAATCTCCGCGTCCCAACCGTCCGGCTTCCGCCGTCACGATTTGTTCAACTTGATTGACAGCGTCTATGTCGGATGCGCTCACTCCCGTGTCGACGGTCGTATCAAAGTTGTTATAGGATGTTCCGCCCGCCAAAGCTTTGTAGGAGCCTGGCACGGTTTCATTTCTCGAAGAGGCTAAGTACGCATCGAAGGAGACGGCATTCGCCGGAGCCGTTCCGGCGCTGGAGTTGGCATAAATCAAGCTGTCGGCATCCACAATGATATTGTTAAAGGCTTTAATCATGCCGCCGTTTTCGCCCGAGAACGTGCCCTCCCCTAAGGCGTCGGTGCCTTGCCGCGAGCTCAGCATCGGATATTTGGCATTGCGGAAATAGTTCGATTCTACGAAAGCCGAGCCTCCCGTCGTGATGCCGACGCCGTATTTGGAGATGCCGTCAAAGAAATTGTTGTAAATATGAACCGATGCGGTTCGTATACGCGGATGACGGGAATCCGAATGATCGAACCAGTTATGATGGAAGGTCACAAAAAACGGCGCCGATTCGCTCAAGCCGACAAGCGACGCTTTCCCGGAATCCCAGTAATGATTGTAGGCGATCGTAATATATGTCGAGCCTTTTTTGAGATCGGTGGAACCGTCCCCCTTCGCCTGGTCCGCATCTCCTCCCGCAGTGCCGTAAAAAATATCGTTATGGTGCACCCATACGTTCACATTGCCGGTATCCATCGATATGCCGTCGTCCGGGAACAGCATGAGGCCCAAATTTCTGACCTCCACATTGCCGGCATATCGCAGAAGAAGTCCCCAGCCGTAAGCGTAAGCATCGTTCCCGATCCCTTCGATCGTCATATTCATTTCCGAATAGTTGTTTTTGCCTTTCACTTGCAGATAGCCGCTGCTATTCAACTGCCCGCTCATGTCGCTGGCCGTCACTTTGCCAATCAACCGGATGGCAAGCGGCGTTGTATCGTACCCTTTCTGCCTGAGCGCCAAAATGTTGCCGATCCCCACCCCCGTCTGCACGCCGCCCGAGCTGTTGATTTTCACATCGAGCGTGACGGTTCGAGCGTTCTCGGAGGTGACGTACAGCACCTGAGCTCCGATCTTCAAGGTGCCATCGTCATTATAAGCGCCCGATCCCGTACCGTACAGCGAGTCTGCGGAGAAAGCAAATCCGGATCTGTCATGCGGGCTGACGGATAATGGATTCGTGACCGCGCTGGCCGTTACGCCGCCAGACCGTATGGCTTCCACCTTCATGACATAATTTCCGGCGGCCAGCCCTACCGCATCCGCTCTCCAATAAGAAGGGTATCTGCGAATTAATTGGCTGTCGATCTGTTTATATTGGGAATCCGGTGCGCTCGCAGGCTTAACGTAAACGTTATACCCCTCCGCGTTGCTGACAGGCGACCATTCGGCATAGGCCGTTTCCTTCCAGCCTCCGCTGGCGGTAATCGACAGACCGGCGGCATGAATGGCCGTATTGGCCAATCCGCCTGCCAGCAAAGAAAATACAAGAGAACACAATAAAACAATACCGACTGCGTTTGCCATTCGTTTTTTCACTTAAATCCCTCCCAAGTTTATTAGCTGCGCTTTAACGAAAACGCTTTCATAAAATTCGTTTCCTCTTCACCTCCTCGACTTCGCTATTGTTCATTAGGACGGTTTTATTAATTGGAGCATCCTTAATTTATCAGTGTTGAAAGCGGTTCCGAAACAATCATTTGCACATTTCTGAACTAATGATTATCGGACGAAGAAGATGATAATTTCCAAGGGAAGCGTCTGCAAATAAACAGCCGTTCCCCGATGAAATACCGTGAAACGGCTGCCCTAAACTAATTGGAGACCAAATCCTTGTAATAAATGTTGGTCATATCCCCCATCACCATGGGCGCTTCCTCCAAATACGTCTACCCCGTACTTTCATAATACGCGTTGTCGTCGGTCGAGATCAGGTACAGCTTCTTGAAGCCAAGCTTCTGAGCGGCTTGTATCGCCCGATCTTGCAGCAGCAAATCGATGCCTTGGTCCCGGACGTCGTTTCTTACGAACAAGTTGGTCATCCATGGCGACAAATCCTGCCGGCAGCGCAAATCGTTGGTCCAAAGCGCCACAGTGCCCACCAGCCGGTCGCCGGTAAGGGCGATGTACGTCATCGGCACCCGGTCCTTCTGCGCCGTATGAATGGTGGTGTACTTCATATTTTCTTTCGTTTGATATTTGCCCCACTCATGCCAAAACCACAAGCTCACCTCGTCCACATATTCCATCCGGTCCGCCAAATTTACAATACGAACTTCCATTTCCTCTACCTCCGCATATTTTTTGTGACTTGCATGACATTAGACACCCGGTCGACGCCAAAAGCCACATTCCAAAATGATTGTGGCTTTTTCCTCTTGCAAAGTGTCTAATGATATATAGAGCGAAAGAAGGAGACTTTCATTATGGACCCTCGGGAACGGTACGAAGACGTCGTTGCTTTATATTACGACAGAATCAAGCGTTATCTGGCGCTAAAGGTAGATCTGCAAACCGCCGAAGATTTAACGCAGTTAACGTTTATCAAGGCTTATGAAAACTACCATGCTTTTCAAAACCGTTCGACCTTATTTACCTGGTTGTCCAGCATCGCCAGAAATAATTTGAAAAACGAATACCGCAAAAAACACCGGGCTCATAAATCGATCGACGACATCGGCCGGCAGCATCACTTCGTCAGCTTCGAATTTATGACGAACGTCGAGCTTCGCATCGATATGACGACGGCCTTGCAAAGCATTCTGCCGCTGGACCGCGAAATTATCGCTTTGCATTATGACGCCGGATTTACGCTCCCGGAAATTTCCGAGATTGTAGGATTAAAGTTAAGCGCCGTCAAAAATCGCCTGTACCGGGCTTTAATAAAATTAAAGCAACAGTTTACTGTTAACGATGAGTTTCACGGAGGACTCTCCGCCGCTCGTTTCGTGCAGTTGATCAGCGCCGGCCGCACGGCGGGAGAGCCTTCGTCGCAGCAGCATCAACAAATGTATCAGCATATCTTCGACCATTTGACCCTGAAAGTCGGCCAAATCTTTGATTTGCTGCGGTACAAACCGTCCGGCAAAATAACGATTGAAATTTATGAAAATCTTCGAGCCTTTCATCAAGCCGTCCATGAGCCGGACGCTCCGAATTGGTTCATGGGCGTAGTCGAGGGTAACACGATCAAGATCGCCTCCCCGCTGCAGCCCGGCCCGGAGCATACTTATGAATCGATACTCAAGTCCGTCGTGCATCTGTTCACAATGCTTGTCGTCAAGGAAATAAACCCCGACACGCCCAAATGGCTGTATCAAGGACTTGGCGGTTACCAAGCGGAGCTCATGACCGAACTCTACATTCGCGATTCTATCGCGCCGCTGGTGGAGCAAGATCAGGTCCCCAGCCTGGTGGAACTAAACGATAACAGCTGGGCGTTCGAAACGAAAAAAGGATTTCAATTTTCGTACACGCTCGCAGCCTTTATTTTGAAGCAATACGAAGCAAGCGCGTTAAATCGATTCATCCGCAACCCCGCTGGCTTTGAAGAAGCCTTCGGTTGTTCCGAGGCCGGTTTCCATCAGAGCTGGAAGGAATGGCTGGCCGTATTTATGGAGCAGCTCCGAAGAGTATGAGCGTCATAACGCGAGTTATCCCTACTTCACCCTGAACGTACGATGCGCATACTTGCGAACGGATACGGCTGCAGCCGCCAAATAAACGATTGCCGCCGACAAGACGACGCTCGCGAAGGCAACGGGCGGAACCGGAAAGAAAACCGCAAATCCGCAGAACGCCGATACCGCCATAGACACGATGAAATATAATGGATTCTTCACATTCAAATCCGTAGAGTAAGGCTGGAAAATATAATACATAAACAGATGATGGATCGTAAAAAAGACTGCCAGCGCCGCAACGCTGAGCCATAACAGTACAGCATCCCATCCGGTCACGCTCTCGCGAGCCGAGATGGCAATCAGCGTCAGCGCTCCCCCTAACGCCGCGGCAATCAGCAAATTTTGGCCGATCATCTTGCGCAGCCGGATCAAGAAATGCTCGTAAGCCGCGCTTCGATAGAAGCTGTAACGGGTCAAGCTGATGTCGCAATGATAGAACATCGCCCTGCACGTGGTTTCGCCAACCGTCAAGAAACTCACCGCGATAGGCAAGAAGGGAAACAACATCTTCATCTCCAGCTGAAAGAGCTCCGGCTGCATGCGGTCCATGACCAGCATTGCGATCGAGCCGATGATTCCGGCAGCGGCAATAATGGCGAGCCGCTTGCGGAACGGGCGGCTGACCAAGCTGCGATGCCTTGCGAAAAATATCGCGTTCAGATAGGCATAGCCTTCCTTGCCTTCCTTGCCTTCCTTGCCTTCCAACGGCTCCCGCCGCAAGGCTTCCTCCGAATAATCGCTCTCCTTGGCTTGAACGCTCGCTTTTTGGGCATCTGCAATCATAGCGCTCATGTTCAAGTAAGGATCGTCCCGCTTCGTTGCTGCATCCACAGCCTCACGATAACGACGGTACCTCGCAAGCTGTACGGCCGCCCAGGCTCCCAGTACAGCGATCGCCAGCGCCGCCGTCCAATGCATAAGAATCGGTCCAATCGCAGGCGCTTTCTCGAAGAGGAGCGGCAAATAAGCAACGATGATGCCTGCAATAATGAAGAGCCATACAACGGCCACCTGCTTAACTAATACAATTCCTGTTCGGTCAAACAGCTTGAGATGCAAATATTCGCACAGCACTCTCCACGCCGCGACGGAAACCGCAAGCATCACCGCCTGCAGCGCCGTGCCTTGCAAGAGCAGCACGAATACGAGCAGGGCAGGGATGTAGCTGACTAGATACACGACGTAGCGAAAGGATAAAAAGGCGTGCATATAGTGCTTGGGCGACATTCGCATCAGCTTTACCGCTACATACTTCTCCCTCTTCGGTTCCAGCACATTGGCGCTGCTGACGCCTGCCGCCAGCAAGCTCATGAGCGCAAAGATATGAACGAACAGCGCAAGCGGTTCATGTCCGTGCGGCAATGCCGTCACCGGCAAATAGACAAGCAGGTAAAGATACAGCAGCTTGGACAGAAGGCTCCACAGCAGCAACACGGCAAAAACAAGGGCAGCGGCCGAGCGCTTCAGATCCGTTTTGGCATAGACGGAATTGGGAACCGCCTTGCCGATCCAGGGCAGCTTCTGGACATAGTAGAATAACAGATTGATCGCCGAGGACGTCCGTATGGCCAGCAGCGTACTAAGAACCTTCAGCATGGCTCTCATCCTTCAGCAGCTCGATAATGCTCTGCTCGAATTCCGGACTGCGCAGCAGCTCAGGCGAAACAGACGACAACCGGCCGCGATTCAAAATGACCAGCTCATCGCAAAGGTCCGATGCCAGCTGCAAAATATGGGTGGAGAAAATTAGAATATGGTCGCGCTTCATCTCGCGAAGCAGCTTCTTCATCTCCAGCGCCACAATGACGTCAAAGGACGTCAGCGGCTCGTCCAGCAAAATGACCGGCGGCTTTGTAATCAAGAACAGCAGCATTTGCAGCTTGTTCTTCATGCCGTGGGAATATCCTTTAATGAGCCGATGACGTTCTTCCTCCGCCATGCTCATCATATCGAAATATTGGTCGATCGAATATTCGATCGGAACGTTCTGGCGGCGGTTAATATCGATAAAAAACTTAACGAATTCATAGCCTGTCAGAAACTCCGGCAGGATCGGCAGCGAGTAGACGTAGCCGACGTCCTGCTCGCGCAGCTCGCGCGTCACACCGTCCGTCTCCAGCAAGGTTCGACCGCCATCCATTTTCAATTCGCCGCTCAGGCAATTGAACAACGTTGTTTTGCCTGCCCCGTTCCGTCCCAGCAGCCCGTATATTTTACCTTGCTCGAATCGATGCTCCACGCCCTGAAGCACCTGCTTCTCGTTAAACTGCTTCGTGATATTGTCCAGCACCAGCTGCAACGTCATCACTCCTCTCATCCTCACTAATACGGTTGGTCCGTCAAGCCGGTTTCCTCCCTCTCCCTACCTTCTAATTCTTGCCGCCCTGAACGATTCCTTCTTTTGGAGTGATTCCATAAAGCAGGAGCTCCGCCATTTGATCCATCACCTGCTCCAGCGGCAATTGTCCCGCCCTGCGGTTGCGGCGTTCTTCCATTAACTGATACAAACAGCCGATATACATTTGAATAAATAACTCCAGGTTGAAGGGTCGAAGAATACCTTCGCGCACGCCTTGCTCAATCAACCTCTGAATCTGGCCCCAACCAAGCGTCACATGCCGATCTATCTCGGACCACTGCTCCGGATATTTCTGCTGAAGCTCTTTCAGAAGCCGAAGATCGGACAGCATCAGCCACTCCGGGACGTTGACGAGTGTCTTCTTCAATTTTTCGAGAATCGACAGCTTCATATCCTCCATAATGGCGGCTTCCGAATGTTTCATCTCGACAATGGACTGCGTGACGATCTCCTGAATGATCTGCTCCTTGGAGGCAAAGCATTGATAAATGGTTTTCGAGCTTGCCCCTGCACGCTCCGCTAAATCCCTCATCGTAAACTTCAAACCGCGCTCGACGATTTCATCCCTTGCGGCTTCCAATATCCGCTGTTTCATGCCCGGCTCCCCTTTGTTTCGCCCGTTATAGTTGATTGGATCAGCCTTGGCAAAAAAATAAGCGGGTAAACCATCAGGAATGTATTCGGAATCCACCACCATAGATCGAAATCTCCCCGAATCGCCCAAAAGGAGATCGCTTGCAGCCCCGCACAAAACGTTAAACATAAGGAAACCAAACTTAGCGGCAGCCATGCCTTGTGCGATCTTCGGTACAGCGCAATGCTTAACAACCCTGTAATTGATACCATAATATCCAATGGAATAAACGAAAGATTCCACGCCACCATAATCGGATTGTCATAATCTTTGTACAGAAATTCGTTCGGAAGCAAGCTCAAAAATACGATCATCCAATACGCCAAAAATCCAATATCCGTTATGAACATGAACCACCTTAACGACCTTCCCATAACAACCTCCATCATCGGTAAGATTGAAGGAAAACGAAGTTATATTTTTGTTTTCCTTGATTTCCATCATACATTGTATTTATCTCTCTTTCAACTGAAGCGTGAACTGGTGTACTATAGAGCTTAGGCTTAATGCTGAAAGCAAAGCCTCTTGATTCGACAGAACACCTGGTTAGAGGAGCTCACTTGATGAAAAAGTCATGGAATTTGATCTCGCATAAATGGAAATGGAATGGAATTGTAACGATCGGAGGCATATTGATCGGGGCAGGACTTGCCGATTGCGTCCTCGCTTTGGATCAGCTTGACATCAACCAAATCGCCCGAGGATTAACGATCTTTAGTGCAGGCCTTACGATATTGGTCGTGATGGATAACTCCAAAACGCAAAAGGAAACCGAAACCATTCAAAAGGAAACTCAGCTTCGTTTAAAAAAAGTAGAGGATCAGCTGCAAGCCATACACAAATCTCAACAAATTACGGAAAAACAACTGCTCGAAATCAAACAATTGCTGCGGAAATCTTAAGTCGCGTTGAGCAGCAAGCAGAAAAACGACCCACTAGGGTCGTTTTTCTGCTATTAAGCACAATTTAGGAGAGATCGCCATTTCTCCATATTTCTCCGAGAGGCAATTAGTAGCGCCGTACAATCAAGCGGTGCAATCCTTCAAATGCCGAATGAGCCTTTGCTCATTTTCTCTCGCATCACCCAGATGAAAGGCATGCGAGGACCGATCCGACCAGAGCAGCTTTTTCCCCCTCGGCGCCTCAAGCTTTTCCACATAACGTACGATCAATTCGGGCATGACATGCTTTTCTTTAGATCCGTGTATAAACATAACCGGCATCTCCAGCGATGGAGCCTCCGCAAAAAAATCGAATGAATTTATATCGTTAATCATTCGGGGGGTGTAGGAAAGCTTGAATCCGCGCACAAGCGAGTTATAAACGTCCATGAGCGTATAATCTGGAGAACGCAGCATGATTTTGAAAATAGAGGACGGGTTTGCAGACTCTTTATCGCCGGCGTCATAGAACATAGACTTATATTTGAATTGCCATTTCCGAATGACGCCCCACTGTTTAAAGCTTTCCGTATAAGGGGGTTCACCCACTTCGACAAGCGCCTTCAGCGCTTTCCGATTATTCGTTTCCCGAGCAATTTGCAGCAGCCATTTATAACTAAGCTTATCATTCTCTGCCCAACTGGTAATCTGTGAGAATCCGGTATAAGAGTGATACAACTCCGGGTGGCGGCACGCAAGCGATAAACCGATGACGCTCCCCCACGAGTGAGCGGCAAGGTGTATCTTCTCTTGCTGAAACCGTTGTCGCAAATAATTCGTCACCTCAAGCCCGTCGCGAATAAACTGCTGCAAATGCATCGAGTCTTTCGGTATATGCTTCGAATAAGATTTGCCTGTGCCGCGTTGATCCCAAAACACGACGGTGAAATGCTGAACAAGCTCTTTGGTCGTCATGACTAACGCATAGTCGTTGCCCCGGTTTGAAACCCCTGGGATCGGCATGCTGGGGCCGCCATGAATGAAGAGCAGCAGCGGACTTCCCGGTTTTTCGGTTTGAATTAACAGGTGTTGTGTGATGCCGCCGATGGTGACAGCCTCGGTTACACTGATCCCTTGATCCGAGATGCTAAAGTCTCTGCCTTTGAATCGTTTCATACAACGTCTCCCTTCGCTGTTTTGTGCAAAAAGAATGTAATGTGCTCCTCCATCTGTTGTTCCAACGAAGAAGTGTCGTGCCCGTCAATGCGCAGCAGCTGGTATTGCGTAATCATGGATAAAATCGGATACTGGTATTCTGCAGCCAGCAATCGAACAGGAAAAGGATGAATTACTCCGAGCTCAATATATTTGGAGAACACGATCTCCAAAAACTTCAGATTCTGTTCCACCAGCTCATCAAGCAAAATGCTCCGTGCTCTGGGCTGAGCAAACTGCTCAATGCTTATAATTCGTGAAATTTTGGACATTCTTTCGTTATCGCATATGTAATATTTATATTTATCCAACCCTTGCTTCAAAAACACATGAGGCGGCCTTACTTGCAAAATCGGATCCAATGCTTCAATCGGCGGGCGTACTTTTTTTATTTCGGCTTGAAAGAGATCCAGAATAAAATGCAGCAGCTGGTCTTTATTTTTAAAATGATAATACAAGGAGCTTTCTTTAATACCGACGGTTTGCGTAATGTCTCGAATCGACACGGCGCTAAAGCCGCTTCTTGAAAATAAATCGATGGCCGTATCCACGATCTTCTCTTTGGTCGGATGCATCTTAAGAATGTTCATTCCCCCCTTACAACCCAAATTCTAACGAACGTTAGGTAGATTGTCAACACGTTGTACAGGCCCGGCCGCCCGTTAAAACGAAAAAACATCCACAACCTCAAGCGGTTGTGGATGTTTGGGCCGAAAGGGAAAATCCAAAATTCATTTCACAATTTAGGAGAGAAGCGATGCTTCGTCGCTTGTTCATAGCCGTATGCGATCTTAATTAGTTGCTCCTGAAAAAGTCAGATTTTGAAAACGAGAACTTTGGTGGGCTTTGGTTTTGGAGGGCGGATTCACCCCGCGCCCCTCGTTTGCCTTAGTTTTGGAGCATTTTTGCGGCTCTTTGCA